>Ga0256404_1003083_pt1 | contig 35057 bp, 33 predicted proteins | sample RumenRJG_01DNA_FD_185990 | JGI IMG/M metagenome (GOLD analysis project Ga0256404, IMG submission 185990) | Bovine rumen microbial communities from Lethbridge, Alberta, Canada - RJG_01 | ecosystem: Host-associated > Mammals > Digestive system > Stomach > Rumen | place: Canada: Alberta | collected... | reverse complement strand
AGCAGCTGATTCGATTAATGAACACCTAAGAAAAAAACAATAAACGAAAATCTACAAAATTCATTTAACATAAAAAAAGGCTGCCCTTTTTGAAGTCTTTAATAACTTCTAGGACAGCCCCTTTTTTATAAAATTTTTTTAAAATTATAACATAAAGGAGAAAATTAGCAAAGTTATAATTATTTATTATATAAAAAGAAAGGACTTCCAATTCTGGAAGTCCTTTCTTAAATAATTAAGTGTTATGCAAAACTATTTTGCTTCTGCAGCCTTTTCTGCAGCAGCTTCCTTGCGCTCTTCCTTAATCTGAGCTTCTGTAGCGGCAGCAGCAGCTTCAGCACGTGCATTACGAGCAGCGATTTCAGCAGCAATCTTTCCACCAACCAGAGTCTTAACTTTAGCATCCTTACCAACCTTATCGCGGAGGTAGTAGAGCTTAGAGCGGCGTACCTTACCAGGGCGAACAACGTCAACCTTTACGATACGTGGGCTGTTATATGGGAATACACGTTCTACACCTACACCGTAAGAAATCTTACGTACAGTGAAAGTCTCACGTGCACCTTCGTTCTTCTTGCAGAGAACGATTCCTTCATAAACCTGGATACGCTCTGTTTTACCTTCGATAATCTTGAAGTAAACTTTTACAGTATCACCAACATTGAAGCCCTGTGCTCCAGGACGCTTCTGTGTTTCTTCAATAGTCTTAATAATGTCCATGACAATCTCCTAACTATTTCTTAGAGCGCTTCTTTTTCTTCTGCGACTTTAAGAAAACAGTTTCAGTTATTTCCTCAATCATCTTTTCGGCTTCTTCAGTAAGCTGTCCTCTGGCTCTCGCACTGGCAATTAAATCCGGTCTGTTAGCCATAGTTTTCATCAGCCGCTTCTTAAGCCGCCACTTTCGGATCTCTTCGTGGTTACCGCTCAGTAAAACTGAAGGAACCTTCATACCCTTCCATTCTTCCGGATGAGTATACTGCGGATACTCCAAAAGTCCGTCACAATAACTTTCTTCTTCAAGTGATTCGTGTTTAATAACACCGTCTACAAGTCTGTAAACTGTATCAATAACAACTGTTGCAGCAACCTCTCCCGAAGACATTACATAATCTCCGATTGAAAGTTCCAGGTCAACATACGAATCAATTATTCTCTGGTCAATACCTTCGTATCTTCCACAGATAAAAACCAGTTCGTCTTTGTGACTAAGTTCTTCGGCAACCTTTTGTGTAAGCTGTTTTCCGCTTGGTGTAACAAAAATAACATACTTCTTGCGGGCATTTACACTATCAAGTGCCTTTGAAAGCGGTTCTGGCAACAAAAGCTGGCCAGCGCCGCCTCCATACGTTCCGTCATCACAGGTGTGGTGTTTATCAGTCGCAAAATCTCTGATGTTCACCAGATCGTAAGCAATAATTTCCTTTTCTACTGCCTTGGCCATGATTGAGTTTTCAAAAAAAGCCTTAACAATATCTGGAAATAAGGTCAGCACAGTAAATTTCATGGAATTACTCCAGAATCCAGAGGTGCATCAATTGCACCGTTTTGTTCTTAATATCAACCTTACCAATAAATTCTTTATTGAAAGGAACAAGAACCTTTCGGTCACAACTCTCGGCGAGTGACACTTCTAACAAGTTACCCCCGCCGCCTTCCATTACGTCTGTGATTGTTCCTGCTACGGCCCTGCCGTCAGGTGCAATCAACGTTGCCGGAGCGTCTTTCCCTTCATAAACAAGGGAACAACCTCGTAAATCCTCAATATACCACTCGTCTTTATTCAAAGGCTTGCAGTATTTTCGTGGTACCTGAATTCCCCAGTGGCGATACTTTAATACAGCCTCGTCAGAATCTATACCAGCAAACTTAACATAAGCAACCGCATGTCCCAGAGAAACCGATTCAACCTTTGTTTCTCTATGCTCATCGCCATGCACTAAAGTAACTTCCTTCAAATCAAGCAGATGCTCGTATTCTCCGGAGGCACTCTCAACCTTACATTCACCCGAAAAACCGTGAGTTCCACGGATGAAGCCAACAACAAGTTGTGCTTTTTCCATCAGCTATATTCCCAATTAGTTATCAAGAATATCAAGACTGTAACGCTTACCGTCTTTTACAGCTGAAGCACTCAGAACTGTTCTCATGGCTTTAGCAATTCTACCGTATTTACCGATAACCTTGCCGATGTCACCATCTGCCACTCTGAGCTGGAGCACCATGCCTTTCTCGCCTTCAGTTTCATTTACAGATACAGCTGACGGATCATCGACCAATGATTTTGCGATGTATTCAATCAGGTCTTTTTCCATTTTCTAAGCCTCTCTGTAAACTATTCTGCCTTCTTAGCAGCCTGGCGATTCATCAGCTTCTTAACGATGTCTGTAGGCTGTGCACCAACACTGATCCAGTACTTTGCACGTTCCAAATCGATAGAAACCTGATCTTTTTCCTGCGCGATTGGCATAAAAGTTCCAATTTCTTCGATACAAACGCCGTCACGTGGCTTCTGTGAGTCCTGAACAACTACACGGTAGCATGGACGCTTAGCTGCACCAAATCTCTTAAGTCTGATTTTGACCATTATATCCTCCATGGCACTGTCTCCAGTACCAAATTTTTACTATTAAGGGCATAAAAATGCCTATTGTGTATATTGAGATGATATATTAACTGATTTTTAAGTTTTATTCAAGACTTGAATCGTGATAAAAAGCTTTTAGTACGATCCATTTTCGGATTATTAATAATATCCTCTGGAGCGCCTTCCTCAACAATAACACCGCCATCCATAAAGATTATGTGTGACGAAATGTCTCGGGCAAAGGCCATCTCGTGAGTAACTACAACCATTGTCATTTTTTCTGCAGCCAGCTCTTTGATTACCGCAAGAATTTCACCGGTAAGTTCCGGGTCAAGCGCAGATGTAGGTTCATCAAAAAGCAGAACTTCAGGCTTTAGGGCAAGGGCACGTGCAATCGAAACACGCTGCTGCTGACCGCCGGAAAGTTCGCAAGGGTAAGCCTTAGCCTTGGTCTCCAGGCCCATTCTGCGCAAAAGATCCATGGCAGTTGCTTCGGCTTCTTCCTTTGATTTATTAAGAACACGAATCTGAGCTGCAGAAACATTTTTCAAAACTGAATAATGTGGAAAAAGATTGAAGTTCTGGAATACAAGACCGCTCTTAAGAATAATTTCATGGCGGGCTTTTTTATCTGCATAGATTCCGTTTTCAACCAGAGTCTGTCCGCAGATTTTAATAGTTCCATCAGTTACAGTTTCCAGCTGTGAAATACAGCGGAGCATGGTAGACTTACCGGAACCACTCGGGCCGATAATACTCAAAACCTCACCCTTCTCTACAGAAAAGGAAATACCCTTTAAGATTTCAAGGTTGTCGCGGAAAGTCTTTTTTATATTTTCAACTCGGATTATTTCTTCCATAATTTTCCATTAATTATAATAACTCAGTTTCTTTTCTAATCTCTGGAAGGCAATAGAAACAATCCAGTTCATTACAAAATAAAATACACCGGCAATAAAAAGAGGAACAAAAGAGAACAAGGCTCCCTGTCTTTCTTTTGCAACCATTAAGAGTTCGCTTACACCGATTACAGAAACAAGGGCTGTATCCTTTACAAGAGTAATTACTTCATTACCCATTGCAGGAACAATACGTTTAATTACCTGTGGCAAAACAATTCTGAAAAATGTCTGCACTGGAGTATAACCAAGAACCTTGGCAGCTTCATACTGTCCCTTAGGGATAGATTCAATTCCGCCTCTGTAGATTTCTGCAAAATAAGCGGCATAGTTAATACTGAGGGCAACAATTGCCGCAACAAAACGATTCCACCTGAAAGAAACTTCATAGCCCTGTAAAACAAGCCAGCGAACAAAAAGCCCTGGGCCAAAATAGACTACAAGGAGCTGCAGCATTAGAGGAGTACCACGGATAATCAGAAGAAAAACGTTGGTAGCTCCAGAAAGAGGCTTATGCTTTGACATTCTTCCCATAGCAATAGGGAGAGCAAGAGGAATTGAAAAAAGGATTGTCAGAAAAAAAACTTCAAGCGATGTGACAGATCCGTTCAACATCGCCCGAAGCATTTTGATATATTTATCAGGCATAACACTCTGTCATTGTCGGGCGGTCCCTGAGCGATGTCGAAGGGTGACCCGACAATCTAACTACTTTATTGTTGAAATATCGCGGCCGAACCATTTCTGGCTGATTGCAGTTACTGTACCGTCTGCCTTCATTTCTTTAAGAGTATTCCATACAGCATCACGGAGTTCTGGTTCAGTCTTTCTGAAACCTACACCATAACCTTCGTTTGCAAGTGACTCATTAATTACTTTGAAAGGCTTTTTAGTCTGAGCAATAGAATAATTTGCTACAACACTGTCCATTACAACACCGTCTACACCACCAATGTCCAGGTCATTCAAGGCTGTAATGTTATCTTTGTACATAATTGTTTTAGAAATAGATGCAGCAAATTTTGGATTGTCATCTACAGCTTCCTGAGCACTTGAACCGCTCTGAATACCAACGATTTTTCCCTTCATGTCTGCAAGAGAATTGATTCCGCTGTCTGCACGAACAACAAGAACCTGGTCATTATTCAAATATGCTTCTGTAAATGAAAGAGCATTCTTTCTTTCTTCTGTGATTGTGAAACCGTTCCAGATACAGTCGATTTTACCAGTTTCAAGTTCCATTTCCTTTGCATCCCAGTCAATTGGCTGAGCACGGAAATCTACACCAAGACGCTTTGCAACTTCTTTTGCAAGGTCAATGTCGTAACCTACGATTTCGTTATCATCGCTGCGGAAACCAAGTGGTGGGAAAGAATCATCAAGACCAAGTACAAATACACCGCGGTTCTTGAGTGCTGCAACAGCATCTCCGCCAGCTTTCTTATCTGATTTTTTGCAGCCTGCAAGAGCAAAAACTGCAGCAGCCATAATAACTGCACAAATAATTTTCTTCATATTAATCTCCTATATCAAATCATCAAAGGAATCATTGTCCTTCAATGTATTTTCCTTAATAAAAGCAGAAAGCTTTTCTATCTGCTTCTGCACTTCCGACGGAGCAGGTCCGCCGATTGTCTTTCTGATTTCTACACACTTTTCAGGTGTAATCAAATCAAAAATATCTTTTTCAAAAAGTGGGCTTGCAGCCTCGTACTCAGCAAATGAAAGCTCTTCGAGGCGGCAGTTCTTTTCAATTGCAATGCGAACCAGACCTGCAGAAACTCCATGAGCAGTACGGAAAGGCATTCCCTTGCGAACAAGGTAATCTGCAATATCAGTTGCATTAAGGTAACCGCCGTCGCAGCCTGCTGCCATAACTGATTTATTCCATTTTGCAGTTCTTACCATTTCTGTAAAGATTCGCACGCTTGAAATGACTGTATCATAAGCTTCAAAGAAGCTTGACTTATCTTCCTGCATATCACGGTCGTAAGCAAGTGGAAGTCCCTTCATCATTGTAAAGAGAGCTACCATGTCTCCATATACACGACCGGTTTTACCGCGGATAAGTTCTGCAAAGTCAGGGTTCTTTTTCTGAGGCATAATTGAGCTTCCGGTAGACCACTTTTCACTCAAATCTACAAAGTTAAACTCTGTTGTTGCCCAGTAAACAATTTCTTCACAGGCACGAGAAAGATGCATCTGTAAAATAGAAAGATCAGATGCAACCTCAAGATAATAATCACGATCTGAAACAGAATCCAGAGAGTTATCTGTAACTCCTCCAAAACCAAGAAGTTCTGCTTCAAAAGCACGGTCAAGAGGAAGCCCACTGCCGGCAAGAGCACAGGAACCGATTGGTGACAAATCTGCACGAAGGCCAGCGTCACCAAGGCGTGTAAAGTCTCTGCTGAATGACCAGGCCCAGGCAAGTACATGATGAGCCAGAGTTACAGGCTGAGCATGCTGCATGTGGGTAAAGCCCGGAATTAAAGTATCTTTATTTTCTGATGCAATTTTTACAAGTACATCAATAAGGTTGAGGATTTCGCCCTGAAGTTTTTTAATCTGATATCTAAGGTAGAGTTTTTCATCAAGAGCAATCTGATCGTTGCGGCTGCGGCCTGTATGAACTTTTTTACCAGCCTCGCCTATTCTGTCTGTAAGGGTTGCCTCAACAAAAGAATGAATATCTTCTGCAGAAAGGTCTACAGAAAGCTTTTCATTTTTCAAGTCTTCTTTAATTGACTCAAGACCATTTACAATCTGATTTTTTTCATCTTCTGAAATCAAGCCCTGTTTGCAGAGCATTTTTGCATGTGCCTGACTGCCAAGAATATCAACAAAGGCCATACGCATATCATCATTAATTGAAGTTTCAAACTTTACGGCATCTGCATCCGGACCTTCCTTAAAGCGGCCGTGCCAGAGTGCTGCGTGGTTGTCGTTAGTAATTGTACCGTGATTTGACATATTTTTATTATATAAAAAAAGCCACCGCATTTCAATTACGGTGGCTTTTAGATGCTGAAACTAATTCAGCATGACAGGTTGAACTTATTTGTTCATAACCTCGTCGATTGTAGCCTGAAGTTCGTTCTTCATAGACTCATATGTTTCCTGTGGGTCAGCACCAGCACAGATTGACCATGAAAGTGGAGCGTAGTTCAAGCCAGGAATCAACCATGCGTTCCAAGACTTTGAGTTGTCCATCATGTACTGCAATGTTTCATCAACAGCGCGTGTATCGCGGAATGAACCATAGTAGTATTCCTTCCAAGCATCTGGATCATCATAACCAGGAACTGTGTCAGACCAGAAGTCATAAGCCTTCATAATCTTGTTAACCTTGTCCTGTGAGTAGTAGCTAGGAATTACGAGCATGTTATCACAGTTGAGTGTGAAGAGTTTTCCGTCACCCTTTGGTCCAACTGGAAGACATACCATACCCCAGTCATCCTTCATATCAGCGAGCATACCATTTGGCTGTGCATCGTACTCTTCATCGTTATAGAATGCTGTAGCACCACTCAAGAAGTCTGCCTTGAAGTAGTCCCAGTTAGCACCTTCTCCCTGTGGCTTGTTGTAGTTTACGAAGATGCGGCGTGTATAGTCCCAAGCTTCCATTACATTGTCGCTCATATCGAGGTAGTACTTTCCGTTTGAATCAACGTTTACGATACGACCACCGTTAGAGTAGATTGTTGGCCATGCGAATTCTCCGTTGAATCCAGAGAGAGCATACTGGTCAATAATACCATCGTTATCTGTATCTTTTGTCAAAGCAGCACACATTGCTTCGAATGTTTCCCATGTCCATTTTCCATCTCTCTGGAGATTGTATGGTTCATCTGGGTCAAAACCATTTTCCTGAAGAACGCGCTTGTTGAAGAAAATACAATGGCGTGGTTCTGGCTTACCTACAGCAAATGATTTACCAGGCATTACACCACAAACAGCCTTGTTCCACTTATCTTTTGTCCAGTCGATATCTGGAGTCTTAGAAACATCTGCCCAAAGGTTAGCAGCAAGTCCAGAGAATGCTGAACGTCCATCAATGATGAAGATACGAGCATCATCACCACCAGTGATACAGTAGTTAGCTACTTCAGCTGGATGTCCACCCCAACCTGCATTCAAGTTGTCCTGAATGAGAGTGAAGTTGTAAGTCTCTTCGAGATACTTGCGGTAAGCTCTCTGATCTTCTTCTGCCTTTGAAGCAGCTGGAGCATCAGGATTTGACCACCAGTCATAAATTGTGATTGCGAGACCACCGAAGTCGTAAGCTTTCTTTGTAGCAGGATCTTTTGCTACTGGAAGTTTAGAATAGTCACCATTTGCTGCTGCTGCGAGAGCTGCTGCAGAAGGACCTTTAGATTTGTTACATCCAACAAGTGTGAGAGCACACATTGCAGACATTGCCAAAAGTGCAATTTTCTTCATAAAATTATACTCCTTTTTTATAAATTTACGCCGTAATCGGCCAATTGCCTATTTAAAATAATTATACCACCACTTTGGTGAATTTACATAAGAAATTTTCCCTAAGGTATAAAAAAAATCCTCAGGATGAACCTGAGGATTTTAATGAAGGTCGGCAGGCACAGCCTACATCTTAACACCAGTACTTGCCAAACTCTCAACGAAGAGTCTCTGACAGAAGATGTAGAGAATAATCAATGGGAGAATAGCAAGAAGCATACCTGTAGAAAGGATGGCATTTGAGTAACCGATTGGAGCGATTACAGAACCACCGTTTATCTTAGAAAGGTAAATACCAAACTTATCTACGATACCTGTAAGCTGGATAGAAAGAAGCTGAATCTTACCTAAGAAGAGGTTTGAATAGAAGCTGTCTGTCCACTGCCATACAAATGAGAAGAGGAAGCATGAAGTAATGATTGGCTTTGCACCAGGAACCATAATTCTTACAAATGTCTTAAGAGGTCCACAACCATCTACATAAGCAGCCTCTTCCAGTTCAAATGGGAAGCCCATAAAGAACTGACGGATCATAAAGATGTAAAGACCATTTTTAAGTCCCATGCAGCCCATACACATCATAATATATGGAAGCATAGAACCACGCAGGTTGAGCGTTGCACCAAAGAGCTTAAAGTAGCGGAAATGGAGGAACAAAGATGTAGAAATTGTCTGTGGTGGAATTACAATTACAAGAATTACACAGAAGAACCAGAATCTCTTGAAAGGGAACTGGAATCTTGAGAAACCATAACCTACAACACTACACATTGCAACTTCAATTACAGAAACCAATACAGAAACCCACAAGGTATTAAAGAGGGTTGTCTTATAGTTCAGAAGATTCATTGCAATCTTCCAGTTACTTACAGAAAAGTGCTTTGGAACAAGAATAATTGTTGTATCGTACAAATCCCGTTCTGCCATGAAGCTCAAAGCAATTTTGTTGAGAATAGGCTGAATAATCATAAAGCACATTCCAAACAAAAGGATTCCACGGAAGATGGAAATTGCGTACTTCTTAATGGTTTCGTTCAAAAGAATACCATTAGAAGCTTCGTTTCTTTCCCAGAAAGAACGTGTTTCAACGGCATTTGTTGTTTTCTTTGTTTTAGTTGTTTTTTTCTTACTATTAGTCATAATTGTATACCACCTTAGAAATTAACAGAGAACTAAGTCCAATCAATGCCATACATACAACAAAGTAAATCCATGCCATTGCAGAACTAAAGCCGTAGTTAAGCATTTCCGTCATCTGGGTATTAATCTTATCCATAATCTGGTTATCGCTCTTCATGAAGAAGTCTACGATTGTGTAAATCCAGCATACAAGCATAAGAGGGCTTACCATTGGAACTGTAATTTTCCACAGGCTTTCCCATGCTGTACAACCTTCCATCTGAGCTGCTTCATACATACTTGGAGAAATATTCTGCAAACCAGAAAGGAAGATAATAATCTGAATACCAGAAGCCATAGCAACATCATAAATAGAGTCAATAATTTCAAAGACAGTCTTAAATGCTTTGCTGCTTATACCATTAACTCCCTGAGCATCAGAAACAAGAATCTTTTCAAGAACATCAGTAATGGTATTAGCATTACCAGCCTCTTCAATCATGTCCTTAAGCTGAGCCATAAGAGAGTTGCTTGATTCAAGTCCTACAAGTACACCAGAAGAAAGAATTACTGCAAGGAAGAAGATTGAGCGTGCAAGTGTTCTTCCCTTAAACTTCTGATTCAAAAGAAGGGCTACGAAGAAGCTGAATACGATAGTAGCAAGTGAACGAACAACCATCTGAAGGATTGATTCTACCAGCATACGGTTGAATTCAGCATCTACAAGCAGAGCCTTTTTAAAGTTATCAAAATTATTCCAGTTTAACTGGAAACCCTGATTTGAAATTACTACTTCTGACATAGCCATATGGAGTGACTGTGCCAAAGGTTTTATCATAAAGAATACAAAACCAAGAATAAAGGGCAATATAAAGAGATATCCGTATATTGCTCGTCTTCCCATTAATCCGACTTTTTTCTTCATATTAGTCCTCCACCTTCATAACGCGATAGTCTCTTTCAGGAATGAATTTTCCCGAAGGTGTAATGTAATTTGCATAGCTGAAGTTTACATAAACAACATATCCGTTTTCATAAGTAGTTTTTGAAACATTAGGTGAAACATACTCATGATCTTTAATAAGAGAGTTCATAACAGGAGCCATCTTAGAATTATACTCCTTGTAAACATCAGAAAGCTTTTCTTTCCATTCATCAAAGTTACTTGCGTAATATTCTGTATAGCTTGTTTCCTGAAGATCACGTTCAGATGCCTTCATAAATGTAAACTGAAGTCCGGCACCTGCTTCTGCAGATTCAAGAATAATCTGATCTTTTTCGTAAGCAAGGTTTACTGGAGAACCTGTATAATTTACATAACCGTGAAGAGCAATCTGATAGAATGGAACCATTTCATCAATAATTGCATACTGATTTCCACGGAGAGGCATGTTTGTAATGAAGTCTGCCTTTGTAACAGCATATTCGTTACCGCCGTTGATCATTACACTAAGTCCCTTCTCTTTTGCAGCTTCAAATTTTGCAACCTGATTCTGTGTTTCTTCTGCTCTTGTAAGAGGTGCTCTGTCATTAAAATCTGAAGAAAGAAGGTTTCCGTTATCACGGAAAGAAATTCCATCAAGTTTTAATTTACCAGCGCTCTTAATAAACTTATCTGCACCCTTATTGCGGAGCTTACTGTTCAAAAGATAGTAATTATCGCGGTCTGGATCTTTACCGTACCAGATTGGTGTATATTCAGAAAGTTCACAAAGTTCATCACTTACAAATCTTGCTGAATCACGATAGCTGAAGAAGCCGTTGAAAATATTTGAGCGGTAAGCAGTCTGCACTGCTCCATCAAGGTAAATCTTTCCGGCAGATTCGCTGATGTTCTTAAGCATTTTCTTAAAGTCTGACTTTCCGCCAAGAACCTTGATAAAGCCTACCTTACTCATTATCTTCTGGCGGATTCCACCATTAATAAAGCCTGTAAGCTTGTAATTAACATCTTTAATTCCAAGAGCATCAATATTATTAATGATGTCACCTGCTTCTTCGTAGCTTGTAAGTTTGTATGGTCTTACCTTAGGCATACCAGCAATCTGCTGCTTCTTTTCAATAGCACCAATAATTTCTACTGCAACAGGAACATCGTTTACAGTCTGCTTTTTAGCACCGGCAAAGAGCTTATTGCGGTAAGTTTTAGCCATATCTACATAAGAACCACTGTCTACAAAGATAAATGACTGTTCAATATATTCTTCCTGTGGAAGCTGTGGCTCATAAACAAACTGAGCACTCTGGCTTCGTGCTGTTACTTCGTACTGTTCACGGTGAAGCATCTTATAATCTGCACGAACATAGTTATAGCTGCCAAGTTTTCCTGCAATTTCTGCTGTAATACCGGCATATTCAGATCCCTTTTCTATTATAGAAAGAACGCTGCTGTCTTCGTAAGCAATTCCAAATACAGGATATGCTGCACGGGTTTCAGTAATTACAGCCTTACGCTCCTGAGCATAATCCCAGCCGTAGCAGTCTGCATAGTAACCGTTCTGGCGAACTTTTCCGTTATTAAACTTAATGATACTTCCGCCGCCTTCTGGAATAAGCATGTAACCTGTATCTTCAGGTCCGCCTGCTCCAAAATATGGCAATACAGAAAGCTGTGTAATAGGATACTTTAATCTGTAAGAAATCTCATTAAATGGAACCTTTACACTAAGATTGTTTCCATCAAGTTTGTAAACAATAGAAACATTGAATGCAGGAACTTCCTTTATATTTGATTCCTTATAAAGTTCTTTGTTTTCAAGATACATTTCATAAGTGTAGCCCTGCTTTGCAAAAAGCTCTTCCATCTGAACCTTTACGTGTGTCTGAACGTTTTCAAATACAAGGTAAAGATTCTGTTCTTCCATTCCTGGATATTTTTCAAGCATGTCAGCAAGTTCAGAACCTTTGAAAGAACCCTTGTTATATTTATGATAAGCACGACCTACAGCAGATGTCTGAGATTTTGAAAGACCTTCTGTCCATTTATCAAAATCATCCTGATACATAATCAGAGGGAAGATATATTCACGATCCATCTGACCTACTGTGTAATTTACAGTAATTTCATTTCCCTTCTGAACAATGTTATAGAAGTTTCTAACTACACTGTTTGTATAGGTATCATAAGTATCATCAGAACCATTTTCTGTAGAATACTTAAGCAGGAGTGTAGACATCATGTTATTCTTCTCTTTTGTAAGAGCAAGTTTGTCTGTCTTTGCACCCTGAGGATTTGAATACCAGATTTTTCCTGTATTCTTCTGAAGAACAGTAAAGGTTGTTGTTTTACCGTCCATCTCGAATTTGAGATATTTATTTTCAAGAGTATAAGTGTCAGAAATTTTATCTGCTTCATAATACTCAAATGGTGGCTGCACTGCATTTCCTACCTGAACAAGGCGGATTACTATATATGTAAGGAAGCCTGCTACTGCAAGAATGAATGCAAGACCTATCCAGAATTTTTTAGTCGGCTTATGAAATTCAAAAGTCTTTGTTTTCATAGGCTTTGGACGACCAATATAACCTTCCGGATATTTTGATTTTTTAACCTTAGGAGCCTTTGGAGCCTTAGGTTCTTTTACCTTCTTTTCGTTTTCCATTTTTAGTACCCCTTACCCATCAGTTCAATCTGAAGACAACTTCTCTTCCCAGAGAAACGAAATATGCAACGCCCTGAGAAATCATACTAAAGAACAGAAGCATAATGAAAATGAAAACCAGCATTCCGAATGCGGTAAAAATCACAAACAGAAGCGTCTTAGCAAAACTGTACGAGTGAATCATCATAATTGCCATGAAGATAAGTATACCTATCCATACAAATGAAAGAGAATTAAATACTGAATAGAAAGCACTTTCTTCTACAGTAACAAAGTTACTCAAAATGATGATTGGAATCTGAATAAGAGTATATGGAGTAAGAGCATAGGCTGTACCCATATAAATGTCTCCAAGGTGACCTTTTCCGTCAAAGAGGGTTGTTACACCCCAGTTACATATACAGAAAATTGCCAGTGGAAGAAGAACTTTTGCAAACTCCATGATGATATTTACTTCTTCCCAATTTACCTTTGGCTGTACTACAAAGCTTGCAAAACGAAGCTTCCATACATGGGTAAGCAGAGTAAGAATTACAATAAAGTTTGCAGCAGCATATGAACCACGTTTTGCGTGAATCAAATCCCAGTATCCGTCTGCGGGATGCAAGATAACATACAGAGAATATCGGAGAGTATTCAAAAAGTGAACGTAAGTTTCCTTTTTGCCTAATTTACTTATCTTTCGTGTTATATAACTCATAGTGAATCAAGCTCCCATTTAATTTTCTTAACAATCTTTCGGATAAATACAAGAACAACAAGTACTATAATTAATCCGACCATCCAGCCGATATTAGCTTCAATCCATTCCTTGCGGTAATACTTGAAAGCTTTTGAATAATCACGGCGGTCTCGCTTTGTCTTGAAGTAGTCCATAGCCTCTTTGTATTTATTCTGGCGGAGGCAAGCCTTTCCAAGTCCAATATAAGCAAGATCATAGTTGCCGTTATACTCAAGAACCTTAGCCCAGGTTTCTGCAGATTCATCATATTCACCGCAGGCAAACTGTTCTGTAGCCTTATAAATCAGATTACCGTATTCTGTTGGAGTGAACACTGTGATAGAAGCATTCTGTCCATCAAGAACAAAAAGATCTTTTTCAATATGTTCAATTGATGTAGGCATACGGAAGAAACCGTCTACGTTACCACGACCACCAAAGGCAAACAAAAGGAAGCCCTGATTGTCGTATGCAAAAATACGGCCGCGGCTTTCATCTACAGTAATATAAACCTCATCATCAAGAACTGTAATATCAGTAAACTTAGAAGGATTCTTAATACCAGCTGCATTACCCCACTGAACATCACCAATAGGAAGGTTTTCTGCATTCTTTACAAGAATATCCTTTCCAAGAGCATTAAGACGACGAATTGGTTTTGCACTGTCAGACTTAAGATCCCACTCTTCAAAAGTTTTTGTTACTGCATAGATAAAACCTTCTTTATCGATGTAGCAGTTTGAATATTCAACCGGAACAAAAAGAACCATTTTTTCTTTCTGAGCCTGAGTTGCAAGCTTTTTCCAGATCATATCTGTCCAGTTATAAACAACTTCGTTTGCTCCAAAGAAACCCTGGAAAGTTCCATCATATTCATACTTTAAAAAACCTTTGTTGATATTGCGGGCACTTACATAAACACGGCCCTTTGAATCTGCAACAACCTTTGTTGGAAGGAAGTCTTTTCCTTCTTCATAAGTAGGGTCGTTTGGCTCTTTAAGAACCTGCAGAATCTTAAGATCCTGATCAAGACGTAAAACACGGCCGTTCTTTGTATCTGCAATATAAATTGATTCATCTTTTCCGATAAAAACATCTTCAGGAAGATTCAATGTATCAATCTCATCTGTTCCTTCTGTGTTAATACGGTCAATTACACGGCGAAGCTCAAGTGTCTTCTGCTTTGTATATTCGAGCTGAATAATACGGTTATTATCAGTATCAGCTACATAAATCATATTTCCTTTTGCAAAGAGCGAAGAAGGATTTTTTAAGCCTTTATCAAGCTTAAGGTCATCTGCATAAACTACATGAGATACTCTGTAGGCATCCGGAGACTTTTCCATTTTTCCCCAGTAGTCATAAATGTAGGTATCTCCTTTAGCAAATAATCCAGCACAAACAGTAAAAAGGCCTGCAATCAATAATATTTTTCGTTTCATCATAGCGCTAGTCCTTAAGTCCTGAAGTAGCCATTGTTTCCATAATCTGACTCTGAGAGAAGATAAAGAATACAATTGGTACAGACATTGTAAATACGATTACGGCATTCTGCTGACCTGTACGGGCAATACCACCAAGAGCAACCTGATCCAGAGCGTAGCGGAGCATTTTCTTGCTTTCGGTATAGATGTACTGTACCTGAGCGTTGTTCCACAAGTTCTGAATAGAGAAGATTGAAATTGTAAGCCATGCAGGCTTTACGTTAGGCATTACGAGCTTCCAGAAAATCAACATTTCGTGAGCACCGTCAATCTTTGCAGCTTCTACCAGAGACATTGGGAAGCCGTCCATAAACTGCTTCATAAGGAAGAGTCCAAGAGAACCTCCGATTGCAGGAAGAATCAGTGACCAGTAAGTATCAACCATGTGAAGCTTACACATGATCAAATAGTTAGGAATACCTGTTACATATCCACTGAACATAAGTGCAACAACTGCAAGGCGGAAGAAGAGCTGTCCACCAGGGAAACGGTATTTAGCAAGAACATAAGCTGCCATTGAAGCAAAAACTACATGTCCGAGAGTACCGGTAACAGTAATAAATATTGTATTCCAGATATAGCGTGAAAGTGGAACCCAACCCTGACTCATTGTAATGAGAAGGTCTGTAAAGTTATCCAGTGTAGGATTTCTTGGCAGAACTGTAGGAGGATTCTTTAATACTTCATCAAGAGGTTTAAGGGCATTACAGATTGCAAAGAACAATGGGAATACCATCATTGCCGAACAGAGTGCAAGGAAGATATAAATTCCTACGTCTCCTCCTACAGAGCGGTTAGGCTTACGGCGATGTTTATAATGATGAATTGTCTGATCTTTATACATGTTTTTAGAACTCATTTTCATCACCTCCTATTAGTGTCCTACTCTGTTCAAGAGTTTCTGAATCAGCTTGTTACAGAGAATCATTGTAAGGAACAATACGGTTGCAATTGCAGAAGCGTATCCCATTTCAAAGCGTGTAAAACCGTAGTCAAAAAGGTGTGTTACGATTGTTCGCGCATAGTAGTCTGTTGAAGGATAACCGGCAAGCTGCATAGTTACATCACAAACACCGAATGCAGTTGTAATTGACATAACTGCTCCGAACAAAAGCATTGGCTTCATGTTAGGAAGTGTAATGAACCAGAGCTCCTGCCAGCGGTTCTGAATACCATCAATATAACCTGCTTCATACTGAGCCTTATCAATACCTTTAAGACCTGCTACGAAAGAAAGGAAGCCGGTTCCCAAAGACATCCACAGGATGATAGGAATGATTACCTTCATACCAATCTGAGGATTGGTTAAGAACATAATAGGCGCATTTGTAATTCCAAGGTTTGCAAGGAAGCGGTTCAACCATCCGTTCTGGTCATCATTAAAGAGGATTTTGAATACAAAATATGCGTTACCAGAAATAGAAGGTGCATAGAAGAAGAATACTACAAGAGTACGAATCCATTTTGGAAGCTCATTAATAAGCCATGCAAAAATGAAGGCCATGATATATCCAACCGGACCTGTAATAATCGCAATAAGGAAAGTATTCTTAACAGCTGTTGTAAATACATCATCCTCAAGGAAGAGGTTCAGGTAGTTTCTTGCTCCAATAAAATCAGGTTTCTCCAGAATATTATAGTTTGTAAAACTAAAATAAATTGAAGTAATCATTGGCAGTACATAAAAAGTGATAAACAAAACTGCGTAAGGCAAGAGGAACAAATAGCAGACTCTGTTTACACGTATATTACGGCCTAAATCAGAAACTGCAAGCTTTTTCTTAGCTATATATTTTTCTAACTTTTCACTCATAATTATCTCCTAACTAGTCCTCTGCAACAGGAAGATTGAATTCCTGACGCTTACGGGTGAGCTCTTCGTTAATCTTACGTGTGTAATCAATAAGAGTTTCGCGGGCATCATCCTTATCATTGATAACGCGGCGAGTACCGTTTACGATATGACGTGGTGTATAGTAACTACCAGGAACTTCAGGAACTCCTACAGTTTCCTTCATAGATTCTTCAAGAATTTTAATCTGTCTTGAGTTCCATGAAAGCTGACGGAGAGCTTCTTTGTTTGCAGTAGCGTAACGAGCAGAAGCACCAAGAAGAGCTTCCATTTCACGTCCGAAACGTACCTGTGTATCTGCAGAAACCCACCAGCGCATAAACTGCCATGAATCGGCCATACGCTGTTCGTTCTTCATAACCTCATTCCAGGTCTTTTCGTCGATACCAGGAATTACACCCTCTTCGAATGTTTTTCCGTTATTGTCGCTGTAGGCAAGTTCAGGAAGATTTGAAAGGTCAAGGTCATCAAGGTCTATACCCTTCTTAATCATCATTGTACAAACACCACCAGAAACGTTAGAACGGTCAATATTTCCCTTAGAATCCTTTGTTCCAGGAATGTAAGTGAAGTCCCACAAACCGCGGATTTCAGGAGCACCAACAACGATTGTGTTGTAAGTTGTATAGTTTGCAATACCAATAGCCATATCTCCTGTACGGAAACGGCTCATAAAGTCATAAACGGTAGGAAGTCCATAGCTGTTATAAAGACTTGTATAGGTCTTAAATGCCTGAATACCAGGCTCACTGTCAATAACAGACTTATCGCCTTCTTTGTTGTAAACCTGTCCACCAGCCTGGTAAACCATTGAATAGAATGGTGTCATATCAGGTGTACCAATGATTGGATAAGGAATACCAATTGTAATATTGTTTCCCTGCAATGTAGGAAGGATTTCAATAAGTTCTTCCCAGGTATCAGGAACCTTAAGGTTCAGCTGTTCAAGAATATCCTTACGGTAGAACATAAGGTTGAATGTCTGCTGCTCAGGAAGAGCAAAAACACCACCATTGTATTCATAAGGCTTGTATGAACTTGGCATAAACCATGAAAGGACTTCATCACAATCCTTAAAGCGGCGGAGGTTTACGTTAGCATTACGCAAAGCATAATCAACCGGATGAGACTGATAGGTAGAAATAACAACATCCGGTCCGTTTCCTGCAACTACTGCATTAAGAAGTGATTCAACCTTAATAAGTTTTACGTTTACATTAATTCCAGAAAGAGGTGTAAAGCTGTCATCAATCATGTTCTTGAGAACCTGGCTCTGGTCACGTCCTGTAACAATCCATACCTCAATAAGGTGATCTGTTCCATCCTTATAAACAGAACCAAGAGAAGAAGAGTCATAAAGATATGAGTTTACAAATGAAGTAACTTCATGAGCTACATTCTTAAAGAAGTTAGAGCGGTCCGGCTTAATTCTGTCGTTAGCACTCTGAAGAAGAATATAGTCAATATCAAGCTTTGTTTCTGTCATGCTGAGCATAGAAGAAGCCAAAGTTGTTGTATTATCCTTGAAGTTTACAAAACCCTTTGTAATTCTGTCCGGATGCTTGTAGAACTGCTCCAGCTGTACGGCAAGAACTTCTGCAGGTGAAATCTGATTTGATTTTTCACCGGTGATTGCAACAAAGTCGTCTACAAGTTTATAAAGACGGCGGCTTTCAAGCATCATTGCTTCTACTTCATCAGGGAATACCTTGTGAATTTCGTAGTCACGGTTCAAATCAGGGTTTGTACCTGTAAGTACAAGAATAGTACGGTAAATAAGATTCAATCTGTATACAGAATCCTGAACCTCCTGAATTACGTGTCCAATTTCACCAAGAGTTGCTTCAAGACGAATTGTATGCTTACCCTTTGAAAGGTAGAATTTATATGGCTTTTTATCTGCATCAGAAAGGGTTGCAAACTGCCAGTCTGAGTCATACTTAAAGCCAACTGATTTAAGTGTATCAAAAGGAATTTCATTATCAATATAAACAGAGCGGCATGCTACATAACCACGCTGGAAGAACTGACGAGCCTTTAATGAAATTGTATACCAGCCGTCTTCAGGTACTTCAAGCTGCCATTCAATCCACTGACCAGGAATCTTCCATGAATCTCCACCAGTGTAGTTCAAAATTGTCTGCTTTGTGCTGTATGGTTCTGTAATTGCAGAAGAACGGTCATAACGTGCAAACAAAGATGGATCTGAACGCAATACAGAATCTTCTCCCTGAACTTTTACAGTAATATCTTTACCAGTATAGCTTTCAGGATTTGATTTCTGTTTTGCAAGGTACTGTTCGTAGGTTTTATAAACAACAACAGGAACGAGCTTAATAGCACTGATTGCCATTGGCTCACTTGTTGATTCAAGAGAAATTTCATTCTTTCCCTTGTTAAAATATACTTTATATGGATCTACTTCGTAACCAAGATCGCTCTTGAAATATACAGACTGATATTCAAATACTTCTACCTGGGTTGGACGGATACTGTTTCCACGGTTATCATACTTTACCGGACCACCATCCTTCCAGAGTCTGTAAAAAGCGAGTGTATCTGCACCTGTAAACGGAATTTCACCATTTACATAGAGAATACGTTCCATATTTACGTTTCTTGAAGGAATGGCAACATATTCCATGCTGATATTGTAGAAACCAGCTTCAGGTACATCTACTATCCAAGTTACAGAAGAGTCTTCTCCTGTAATAACAACATCTTTTCCTTTGTAGTTTTTCTCCACTCTGACATCTTTTGTCTTTTCATCAACAAAGTTGAGAACATCTACAGCAACCTCTGATTTAGGGTTCTTTGCAGAAGAATGTTCCTTCAAATACTCTGAATAAGTCTTTGTTGTAGAAACAACTCCAATGTTTGTGGATAAATCATAATTATCATACTTGGCATGATAATCTTTATCAGGAAAAAAGCTCGGGATCGCGAAAATAAGAACGATAACAACTAATGCTATCAGAACATTACGCAACGTTTTATTAATTTTTATTCCTACCATAATAGCACTATTCTATCACATCTTGCATATTATTCCATAGGAAAAAATTCTTAGTTCTATAAATACTAGTATTTTAGTTAAAAAAAAAGCCAAAAAATTAGCCCGCAGGATACTACCTGCGGGCCTGAAATTACTTTTCTTCACTCTTGAAATAGCTGTCGAAATCTTCATCTGAATGCAGCTTACTGTCATTTTCTGCATCAGCTTTTCGGGAGCCTGTTTTTTTCTCCTCTTCCGGATCTATATTTGCACTTTTGAGGTTTTCTGTATCATCCTCAGAAAAATCCTCATCATCATAAGGCATTGCAATGCACATTATAAGGTAAACAAGGATTCCAATTCCTTTTACAAGACAAAGAACACCTGCAATTATACGTACAATTGTCGGATCCATATTAAGGTATTCTGCAAGTCCTCCGCAGACACCACCAATCATCTTGTTCTTTCTTGATTTATAAAGCTTCTTTTTGCTCATTTCTTCACTCCTATTGGTCAATTTTGATTGTTACAGAACCCATTCCGCAGTTTACTGAGAAATGGTTCTCCAGCTTCTGATTATTGTAAATTTGGCATACTCCGCTCTTCTTTTCATCATTAAAGCGGAAGTCGCCAAGACCAACTTTAGCATCATAAGAATATCTTTTTGGGTCGCCTTTAAGATTAAGTCTTACACTCCCCATGCCGCAGTCAAGATTTATGTTACCTGTAATACTTCCCTTGTATTCCAGATTTCCCATTCCGCAGCGTACATTGATTTTTCCGCCAAAAATACCGTCCAGAACAAGGTTACCGGCATCTACACTTACGCTTCCAGACTGGCAGGAAAGGGATATTTTTCTTGAAACAAGCTTACCTGCCCCAACCGAAATACGAAGCTTTTCTACCGAAGCATTTTTTGGCACTGTTACCAGGATACGTGGAACAATGCGGCTGCGGCGGTTATGGCTCCAGAAGTTCAGGTTAAAACGGCGGTTATTGCTTACAACAAGAGTTCCTTCCTTATTAAGGTAGCAGTTGATGCACTCTTCCTGAAGTCCACGGGTTTCAATACTGTATTTATCCCCTTCAATCAGGGCAACTTCTGCAGCACCAAAATCCATAGAAAGGTTTACTACTTTATTTTTTGCAAACTCAAAATAAAGGGCATCTATGCTGCGGTTACCAGAGCCTGCATTATCTGAAGAATCATCTTCGCCAGAATCCCCTTCTCCAGCCTTTTTTGTATCAACAAGGGCATTTGCAAACTTTTCAATGATTGTTTTTGCAAGCTCTTCAGGAGTGCCGAGCTCCCTCATTACCTTTTCGTCATCATCTGCTTCATCAAAATAATCTGAATAATACTGAATTGCTTCTGCCTGCTCATCTGAACTGAGCGACATAATGCTTGATTTCAGTTCTTTCAAATACTCTTCTCTAGTCATTTATTCCTCCGAATTACTATTCGTGTTTTCCCATCAGGATATCATCTACCCCGTTTCTAAAAAGTACCCATTCTGAGCGGTACTTATCCAGCAGAATCATACCATTTGAAGTTATCTTATAGTATCTTCTGTTCCTGCCCTGAAACTCCATATCGTAAGTTTCAAGGTAACCGTCCTTCTGGAGTCTCCTCAGCACCGGATAAAGGGTACTTTCAGAAACATCCATAATTTTACGGACATCCTGCGTAATCTTGTAGCCGTAGGTTCCTTCAAGGCTCACAACAGCCAGAACCACAGCATCAAGCAAGGCAGAACCCGCGGTAAAAACCATAGAATCCTCCTTCGCTTTTTATAATATTGTTTAGATATCTATATTATATAATATATAATATTACATAATAAAAAGTCAAGAAAAATCGAAAAAAAATGGCAGACTGCACAAAGCAATCTGCCATAAATCTTTAGATATGGATTACTTTATAAGAACTTACATTCCGTAAGTAGAGATGAATACACCGGCAGCGATAGCTGTTCCGATTACACCTGCTACGTTTGGTCCCATTGCATGCATCAAAAGGAAGTTTGTTGGATCTTCTGCCATACCAACCTTGTTTGCAACGCGGGCTGCCATTGGAACAGCTGATACACCAGCTGAACCGATGAGCGGATTAATCTTCTCTTTAAGGAAGAGGTTCATAATCTTAGCCATTACAAGTCCACCAGCGGTAGCAATTGCAAAGGCAAGAAGACCAAGAACGATAATACCAAGTGAGTTAGCGTGCATGATTTTTTCCGGAGTCATCTGTGAACCTACACCAAGAGAAAGAAGAATAGAAACGATGTTCATAAGTTCGTTCTCTACTGTCTTGGAAAGGCGCTGTACAATTCCAACTTCCTTAATAAAGTTACCAAATGCAAGCATACCAATAAGTGGAGCAGCAGGAGGAAGAAGAAGGATTGTTACAACAAGCAGAAGCAATGGGAACAATACCTTTTCTGTCTTAGAAACAGGACGAAGCTGTTTCATCTTAATCTGGCGTTCTTTCTTTGTAGTAAGAAGCTTCATGATAGGTGGCTGAATCATTGGAACAAGAGCCATGTATGAGTAGGCAGCAACCGCAATAACAGCCATCAGGTTTGGAGCAAGCTTACCAGATACGTAAATAGAAGTAGGACCATCTGCACCACCGATAATAGCGATAGCACAAGCTTCCTTCAAATTATATTCAACTTCCGGAATATAGTTCATTGCAGCAACACCAAAGAGTGTAGCAAATACACCAAGCTGTGCAGCACCACCAAGCAAAGCCATCTTAGGGTTAGCGATAAGAGGACCGAAGTCTGTCATAGCACCAATTCCCATAAAGATAAGCATTGGGAAGAACTCATTTCCAACACCTGCATTGTAGATGATGTGAAGCATACCATCCGGAGCATCACCCATTCCGGCGCCCGGAATATTTACAAGAATAGTTCCGAATCCGATTGGGATAAGAAGTAATGGCTCAAAGCCCTTTACAACTGCAAGGTAAACAATAAGGAAGCCGATTGCAAGCATAATAAGTCTCTGCCAGCCCTTTACAGGATGAGCAGCTAAGTCTGCTGCGGCCTGTGCAGCCTGTTCTTCCTTTGCAAGTTCAATAGCTTCTTTAGATGCCTTTTCTTCTGCAATTTCTTCTGCAGTAGGAGTATGAATCATCTTATAAATACCTGTATTCTTTCCAACATTCTTAAAGAATGATGAAACAGAAATAGGTTTAATATTCTCAGAACCTTTGATAATTGCTGAAGATGTTGAAGTCTTTCCAGCAGCAGAAGAACTTGATTTACCAGAAGCTCCGCAGCCTGCAAAAGAAAGCACAACAGCAATCAGACAGATTACAGTTGTAATTCTAAGGTACTTGAATTTATCATTTTTTTTGTTCAATTCTGTTTCCATTACTGTACCTCGGCGAGTGTAGCACCCTGTGCAATCTGACTGCCAGTTGCTGCGATAAAGTGAATCTTACCAGCAGCCCCTGCCTTAATTTCCAATTCCATCTTCATTGATTCAATGATGATTACTGTTGTGTCAGGAGAAACTGAAGCGCCTTCGCTAACTGCATAGCGGAGCAAAGTTCCGGCAACAGGAGCTGCAACAGGCTTTCCACCGGCAGCGGCCGCAGGAGCTGGAGCTGGCTGTGCAGGAGCGGCAGCAGGCTGTGGAGCTGGAGCTACAGGAGCAGCTGCAACTGGTGCACCACCGAGGTTAGCCAGAGTCTGGCCCTGTGCAATCTGAGTTCCTGGCTGTACAACAAAGCTGATCTTTCCGTCAGCAGGAGCCTTAACTTCGAGTTCCATCTTCATAGATTCAATAATAATTACTGTATCACCCTTCTTAACCTGAGCGCCTTCGCTAACTGCATAGCGGAGAAGAGTTCCGGCTACAGGAGATGGCACTGGAGTACCACCAGATACAGCAGCTGGTGCACTTGCAGCTGGAGCTGCAGCGGCTGCTACAGGAGCGGCACCTGCGGCACCGAATGTAACATTGTAAGCAGTACCGTTTACATTTACGCTCATGCTGTCGCCGGCAGGTCCTGTTGTAACATTGTAAGCTGTACCATTAACGTTGATTGTATAAGATCCACCCTTGTTTTCTTTAGCGGCAGCTGGAGCTTCTTTCTTAGCGAATGTGCTTGCTGCATCAACTGGCCCCTTAGAGCGTTCTGCAAAGAACTTAGGAGCAACATTAGGGAACATAGCGTATGTGAGAACGTCTTCATCAGAACCGTCACCACCAGCCTTCTTGGCTTCTTCAACCATCTTGTCCCATTCAGGTTCAATAAGATCTGCAGGACGACATGTAACAACTGCATCCATATGATTCTGTTCAAGAGCCTTCTTAACAAGCTCTGGATCTGCATCAGTTGGAAGTTTACCGAACTTACCTGTAATAAGGTTACGGAAGTCCTGAGTCATTACTTTATATGGTCCCATAAGAACGTTCATAACAGCCTGTGTACCAACAATCTGAGATGTTGGAGTTACAAGTGGAACGTAACCTGCAGCCTTGTGAACCTTTGGAAGCTCAGCAAGTACAGCGTCCATCTTGTCACCTGCATTCTGCTGTTTGAGCTGTGATTCGAGGTTAGAAAGCATTCCGCCTGGAACCTGAGAAAGAAGAATACGTGTATCAGCACCAAGGAAGGCAGATTCAAGAGATGAATAGTGCTTGCGAACTTCACGGAAGTAAGCTGCAATCTCAAGAAGAAGCTTTGTATCAAGGCCGGTATCCATGTCTGTGCCCTTGAGCATTTCTACTACAGTCTCTGTTGGAGAGTGAGAAGTACCCATAGACATAGAAGAAATTGCTGTATCAAGCCAGTCTGCACCAGCTTCTGCAGCCTTCAAAAGTGTTGCAACAGAAAGACCTGTTGTAGCGTGTGAGTGGATTTCTACAGGAAGATCAACCTTTGCCTTGATTTTCTGTACGAGGTCATAAGCATCATATGGCTTAAGAAGACCAGACATATCTTTAATACAGATAGAATCTGCACCAAAGTCTGCATAAGTCTTAGCAAGCTCTGCATATTTTTCGTTTGTGTGGAATGGAGTTACGGCATAAGAAATAGCCATCTGAACATCAACTCCAGATTTTTTAGCTGCCTTTGTAGCACATTCCATGTTACGAGGGTCGTTACAAGCATCGAAAATACGGAAACAACCGATACCGTTCTTTGCGGCAGTTGCAACGAACTTTTCTACTACATCATCAGCATAGTGCTTGTAACCAAGAAGGTTCTGAGCACGAAGAAGCATCATGATTTTGTTATTTGGAAGAGCTGCATGGAGCTTTCGGAGACGATCCCATGGATCTTCGTTCAGGAAGCGGATACAAGAGTCATAAGTTGCTCCACCCCATCCTTCGATATATTTGTAACCAACTTTATCAAGTTTGTCACAGATTGGCAGCATATCTGCTGTTGTCATACGTGTTGCGTGAAGACTCTGATGAGCATCACGAATTGCAAGTTCTGTAATTCCTACTTTAGCCATTTTTATTTCCCTTTATCTTTAATATAGAAGATTATTTACGAATTTAACGCCTTATCGTGAACCGCAGCAGCGATTGCAGCAATAACAGCACCATCATTTCCGGCAGCCGAAGCAGCAGGAGCAGAAGCCACAGGTGTTTTAGCAGGTTCTTCCTTATCAAGCTTAAGTGCATGAATTATAGATTTCATAATTGTCATGCAGATAATCAAAATAATGATGAAACTGAATACAACACACATACCAAGCAAAGTCAGAAGTCCGCTCTGACCAAGCATTTCAGTGATTGTCATATATCTATCCTCATTTTTCCCGGCACTCGCCGGTCAAGTTTTTCAAAAAAAATCGAAACATTCGCCCGATTTTAATACATGAGATTATAGTGAAAGAGGGGTAAAAGTTCAATTCACAGAAAACGTTTTCTGTGTTAGAATTAAAAAAAGTTTCTTAGGGAGCACATTAAAAATGACAATTACTAACTGGATTCTTTTCAGCATTCTTGCTGTTAATCTGATTGTTTTAGTTACTTCACATATCTTTAAAAAATTCGTAATACAGAAAATCAGCGAATGTCTGATAATTCCTATTCTTGGTATATTTACGGTTTTAGTCTTGCGAAATTATCTGCCAGATTCATTACATTTAATAAAAGTAACCGTTATAGCCCTCTCTCTAGCCACAATTTCTACAATATTTTTGTCATTTGAAAAAATCAGAGTCCTTCGTGTTTCTGGCCGTATTCTTATACTTGCCAACACTTTCTGCTGGATTACTTTATACAGAATTGTCTTTTTTATTCACCAGGTACCACTCTGGCTGATTATTCTTATGACAGGTATTTATCTTGCAGGAACAATAACAGCAATTATTCTTTCCGGTAAGCAGGAGCTTCGTTTTTACATTCTTTTTGCCTTAAGTTTTGCACTTTCTTCTTATCTGCATTTCTGCAGTCTGATTTTTATCTGCTACGAAAAAACAGGCAACTCCATAATGCTTTTTGCAGGAACAACGATATTTGCAGCACTTACGGCATTTCACTTTATTAATCAGACTAAGTTAAAAATTAAGCACGCTGGAATAATCAGATACAGCCTCCTGGTTGTATCACAAGTACTCATAGCGTGCTCAAATTTGTTGATGATTGGTGGTTGAGTAGCCGCGAAGCGGCGTATCGAAACCACTAGCAATAAATATCGTCCCAGCCGTAAAGGCCACCACGCTTAATCTTTCCGCTCTTGAGGGCAGCATCAAGCTTTACAAGTGATTCAACCGCGCCCACTGCAAAGCCTTCGCGGCTTCTTGCAGTATGAGTAAGCTCGATTGTATCTGCAGTTCCGTCAAAGAAAACCTTGTGGGTTCCAGGCACGTTGCCGCAGCGTGTTGAACTTACATGAAGCTGATTTGCAGCTGGTCTCTCATGGAAGGCATCGGTAACAATTTCAGTTTTATTCTTGTACCCCAGCTGAACACGGCGGGCAATTTCAAGGGCAGTTCCACTTGGGCTGTCTGCCTTCTGATTGTGATGCATTTCCCAGGTTGCAACATCATAATCTTTATATTCAGACATGATTTTTGCAGCTTCTTCTACAATCTTATAGAACATATTTACGCCGATAGAAAAGTTTCCGGCAGTCATTACAGTTCCACCAACCTGCTTAGCATACTCATCAATTTCTGCATGCTTGTCGTTCCAGCCGGTAGTTCCAACAACAAGGGGAAGTCCAAGAGGAAGCAGAGCGCGTACGTTTGCAAGAACAGCAGTAGGATGAGTAAACTCAATAATTCCTTCTGCCCCGCTCGACTTTACAGCGCGAACAATAGCATCAGTATCGCCGGCAGCAACCTTCACTTTAGCATCGTCGGCAATAACATCTATAGTAGTAACAACCTCATGACCGGCACGCTTAGCAGCCTGCTCAAGCATGTGTCCCATCTTTCCGTATCCAACTAAAGCAATCTTCATAGCGGGTTTAACCTCCTTAAAAACCCGATAAACGGACATGTCAAGGCTTTAAGCGTAGCGTGCCTTGACGTGGCCGTATATCACGATAATGTTAACTGAAATAAGCGTTGTGCAAAATCTGAACAGTTCTATCAGCTTCGTCATCATTAACAATCATACTGATGTTTACTTTACTTGCACCCTGAGAAATCATCTGAACATTGATTCCTTCATCAGCAAGAGCATCAAAGCCGCTTGCAAGAATTGCGCTTGAGTGAGCGGCGTCACAAATAATTGTAACAATAGCCTTATCTTTGCGAACAGAAACCTGGCTTGCCTGCTCAAGGTCTGCAACAAGACCAGAAAGATCAGACTTTGTATTTACAGTAAGTGAAACAGAAACCTCAGAAGTTGCAATAACATCAATACTGATATTCCATTTAAGGAAGTTGTTGAAAACGTGAGCCAGGAAGCCTGCTGCTCCCAGCATACGTGAAGAAACTATATCAATAACAGTAATGTGTTTTACAGTTGTAATTGCACAAACAGGTGGCACCTTACCAGTGTGATTTTCAACAATGATAGAACCCGGGCTTGTAATATTGTAAGAGTTCTTTACACGAACCGGAGTTCCAGTCTTGCGTACAGGAAGCATTGAACGAGGGTGCAGAACCTGAGCGCCGAACATAGCAAGTTCCTGTGCTTCTTCATAAGTAACTTCAGGAACAGGCTTTGCTTCTTTTACAACTCTAGGGTCTGTAGTAAGAATACCGTCTACGTCTTTCCAGGTCTGAACCTCTTCAGCACGCATGGCAGCACCAATCATTGTTGCGGTAAGATCTGAACCACCGCGGCCGAGAGTTGTAATATTTCCCTTTTTATCTTTTGCGATAAAACCTGTTACGATAGGAATATGATTATCTGAACCGTTCTTATAATCGTTGAGGTGAGACGGAATATTTTCCCAAACTTCATCAAGAAGCTCAGCTGCCATATAGTTAGAATCAGAAACAATTCCAATATCCCAGGCATCATAAAACTTTGCAGGAATACCCTGAGACTCAAGATAAGCTGCCATCATGCGGACAGACATTCGTTCGCCAAAACTAACAAGATAGTCACGTGAACGTTTACTGATTTCTTTAAGCATTGAAATACCGGTAAGCAGCTGTTTAAGCTCTGTCAAAAGAGCCTGAATTGTTTCAATATTAATTCCAAGCTCAGAGGCTGTATCCTCATGAAGTTTTGCAACTCCTGCCACATCAACTTCTCCGAGCACTGCTTTGTCTGCTGCTTCAAGAAGATGGTCAGTTGTGTCTCCCATAGCAGAAAGAACTACTGCCGGGCGCTTGTCCTGATAAGCCTTAATAATAGAAGCAACATGCTTGATTCTTTCTGCGTTAGCAACAGAAGAACCACCGAATTTCATTACTATCATAATATGTCCTTTGTGTAATTTCGATATAAAAATGATTATAGTGATTTATGCCATTGGTGGGAAGAACTTTTTTTTTGGAAGGGCGGAGCCCCGCCCTTCGCCTCAACCGGCTTCGCCGTTTTCGGCTACCCCACCCAACGGGGGCTGCCGCCCCCGTAACGCCCCTGCATAAAAAAAAGGCCTTTCCCCAAGGAAAGACCTTTTGCAATTAATACTAAATCAGAATTTTATTCAGATAACTATTCGAAAAGTCTGAATTCCAATCCAACTCCACCGTAAAGTGTTCTACGTGTGAATTCATAAGATGGATAAGAAGCATTCCATACACCTAGAGGCACATCTCTCTTATTAAAGTCACATACAAAGCGGCCGGAAAGAACTACTCCAAGATGCTTTAAGAAATAGAATTTAACATCTACACCAGCAATAAGACCTACTGTAAAATCTTCTTTCTTTGCACTCCATACATCTCCAAGAGAAGCCAGAGGAATTTCAAAGTTAGGACCAGCACCAAAACCAAACTCAAACTTCCACAAATCAAGGTTAAGCCAGATCATTGGAGAAAGGTCGAGAATATGCATGTTATACTGAACTGTTTCTGCAGTATTAGCAAATGTAATAGAACTCTTTACATAATTTGCTTCTGCCTGAACTCCAAGTCCACCAAGAATTGAAAGGTTTGCATAAGCACCAAAACCAAAATCAAAGGTTTTATCTTGACGTGCAGCTTCGAAATTTGATGCAAATGAACCGCCATCAAGGTTTCTACCAAGAATACCCCGGGCACCAACTTCAAAATTAAGCGCAAAAGTAGCACTTACCAGTAAAACGGCTGTAACAGCCATAGCAATAATTTTCTTCATACTAATGATTCCCCCATAAAAAAATAGTATCATCAATTTAAACAAAACACTACCTTTTTTTTGCTACTATTTCTAGTAGTTTTATATAATAATTTTTTATGCCTCAGGAACCGGTTCCATCATACTTTCTTGCTCCAAGCAGCCAGAAACGGTAACTCAGGTAAAAGAAAATCAAGCCTATAAGAGGTGAAAGCCAGGAAAGCAGAGGCACAGAGGCCGGGCGCAGCACCACAAGTGAAGGATAATAAGCAATAAAAGCAATAGGAATCACAAAGGTAAAAATGATTTTGAAAAATGAATTAAAGATACTTGCAGGATATTTTGCAAAATCCTTAAAACGGAACATTATTACCATTATATAACCCGAATTCTGAATCCAGAAACAGGTAGCGGCTGCAAAGTTCATAATCGCAATCATAAAAAGAGATGCTGCAATCAAAAAGAGTACTGTCTGTGCTATTGTTGCCACCGTTACAGGAATTGCAAGATGACTCCAGGCATAAGCCAGAGTTCCAAGGCCAAAGGCCAGCTGTCCCAGTCCCTTAACATCAAAAACTTCTGAAATATAATAGAAGAAGATGTTTATAGGACGGAAGCAGTACTTAATAAAGTCTCCGGTTTTTACGGCATAGCGCAGGTTCCAGTTGTTATCAAAAAAGCACTGAACAGGCGTAAGAGCTACCAGAGAAAAGCCGTAAAGAAAAAGCATCTCATACATTGTCCAGCCATTGATAGACGGAAAATTCTGAAAGAGAATATAAAAAGTCACAAAGCCAACAAGGTTCGAAACTATCATTCCGATATTGGAAATCACAAAGTCTGCACGGTAGCTCATTTTGCTTTTCAAATCCTGCACAAGGATTTTTTTATAGATATCAAGATAAAACTTTATTCCGCGTCTTTTTGGCAGCGTTGTTACTACAACACTACCCTCATCATTCAAACTCATAAACTAACCTCCGTTTACAGTAATCTTCTTGAGAGAGAAATTCCAGAAAGCAGAACCAATTGCAGTAAGAGCCAGGCACCAGGCAAACTGAAGAGCAAGGGTGGAAAGGAGTCCTGTTCCCAAAGAATAGCCCGGCTTTTGCAAAAGAACGTTCAGCGGCGTATCGTAAATACAGCGAAAAGGAAGATACTGTACTACTTTGCGTAAGGCTTCCGGAAAAAATGCCAGCGGAATAGAAGCACCGGAAAGCAGAAGAACAATACACTCCTTTACCATATTCAGCCCCCAGGTAGATTCTGTATAAAGACAGATTGTTGCACAGACCATATCTATACTAAAGTTGATTACCAGAGCCATTATCACTGACACAATAAAGAAAAGCAGATTAAAGCTGAGAGCTATACTACCTTTCGTTAGTATGTTGATGATTACAAAGGTTGGTAAAAATGTCAGAAAGAAAGACATGATGTTCTCGCCGATATATGACCAGAAGCTGTACCACCGAAAGCTCATAGGCTTAAGAAGCTTAAGCACAATTGATCCAGACTGTATTTCCCGGCTCATATCCCAGACAAGGAAAACTTCAAGAAAATTGAAGAGAGCTGTTGCAAGAACCAGGTAAACCAAAGTGTCATTCAATGTCATTCCGTTTACCACATCACTTCCAGACGATGCGTAAATTGCCTTCCAGAGAAAATAAATCAAAACCAGATAAATCAGGTTTCCAAAAAGTGTTACAAAAGTTCCCAGTCTGTAGTGAAGCTTTTCCATCATCCCCAGGCGGGTTAGTGCTAAGTATTTTTTTATGTTCATAAAAAGTCTCCTTACATGCGGTAGTTGAGTGCTCGCAAAGCGAGTGTATGCATCGTGCGCGCAAGCGCACAAGAAAATCACTTCCTTGAATGCAAACGACACGAAGTGTCGTATCGAAACCACCCTTCCGAGTTCTGCGGTGGTTTCGATACGGCTTCGCCTACTCAACCACCGTAATCACTACGCGCTTCTCGACGCAGCCTGCTCATAGATTTTCTTAATCACCTCTTCCGTAGAAATATCCTCTACGCTGATATCTTTAATACCGCCATTTTTCTGGTACTCAGAGATTACCGTCATCACATCAGTCTTAGATTCATCAACAAGAATTTCCTTCCAGCCGCTTTCACCAAGATTCAGGCGTAAAGTTCTGTAAGAACCAAAGTAATGCTTAAGGTGCTCAATGTCGTTATCATAAATCATGCTGCCGTGATCAATGATAACAATTCTCTTGCAAAGGGCATCAACATCTCCCATATCATGTGTTGTAAGAATTACTGTCGTATTCTTTTCCTGATTCAGCCCCTTAATAAGCTCGCGGATTTTTGCCTTCATGGCAACGTCCAGGCCGATTGTCGGCTCATCCAAAAATACAATTTTCGGGTTATGTAAAAAAGCCGCAAGAATATCACTCAAGGTTCTCTGTCCCAGAGACATCTGACGAACAGGCTTATGCAGAAGAGTTTCAATATCCGCCAGCGAAGAGTATAAGTCCAGCATCTGCTTATAGTCTGCATCCGGAATCATATAAATATCTTTAAGCAGCTTGAAGGACTCAATAAGAGGCAGAGACCACCAGAGCTGACTTCGCTGACCAAAGACAACGCCGATATTTTCTGCATTGCGGATTCGGTTTTTATAAGGCACAGTTCCGTTTACAAGAATCTCGCCACGGGTCGGTTCAAGAACGCCGGTCATCATTTTGATTGTTGTAGATTTACCGGCTCCGTTTGGTCCAAGATAGCCCACAATTTCGCCAGGTTTGATGTTGATGGAAATATTATCAACTGCAGTAACAGTTTTGTAGTCACGGGAAAACAAATCTTTAAGACTACCCTTAAGCCCCTCGTGACGGTTGAGAACCTTAAACTCCTTTGTCACACACTTCATGCTGATTGCATCTTCCATAAAAACCTCCGTTATCAAACAAGGGAATCCTCGGCGGGGTGTCCAAGCCGCCTCAGATTCCCTTGCTTTTACAAGATACTTGGATTATACTTCACATATCAGTGTAATAAAATTATGATTTTTACTTATTTTAATAACTATTTTTCATATTAAATGTAAATTTGTTATTATTTTAGGAGAGAATATGTCGGAAACAACACAGAAACCTGTTAGAGGAATTATCTTAAAACGCAGCGATGGCTCGGAAGTTGTAAATTATAATATTGAAGGCTTCCCTGCTTATATTCACGAGGGCTACGTTTATCCCGGCTGTACCTGGGAGCGTGTTCCCCACTATCATGATGATATTGAAATCGTTTCTGTTTATTCGGGTACAATGGCCTATTCTGTTGACGGCATAAATATCACCTTGAAAAGAGGAGATACACTTTTTGTAAACGCAGACAGAATCCACTACTCTATTTCGGGCGAAAACCGCAGCACCCTCTATTACATTGCCGTAATGCACCCGGGCATAATCTCTTCAAGCTTTGCAGTTGAAAGCAAGGCTATTAAGCCAATCATCTCAGACCGCAGTGTTCCTTTTATCCATTTTAAGGCAGAAGATTTTGACGGACCAGCAATTCAAAAGTTGATGAAAACACTCTGCAAGGAAGAAGAGACCGGCAATGAATTTATGATAACAAAATACTTTTTCGAAATCTGGGAAATCATAATGCACCGCTTTACCGATGCTTACCGCTTACACGTTGGTCACATAGAAGACAGCGACTCTCATAACTCAAAACTCAAATCCATGATGTTCTTTATAGACCAGCACTACAATGAGCAAATTACCCTCAAAGAAATTGCTAAGGCCGGCAGTGTAAGTCAGAGCCTATGTAATCAGATTTTTAATAAGCTCACGGAAAAATCTCCGATTGAATATCTTATGCACTACAGATGCCGAAAGGTAACAGACCTCCTTCTGGCCGGCGACCTTAGCATGAGTGAGATTGCAGAACTCACAGGCTTTTCCGGCGCCAGTTACATGGCAGAAACCTTTAAGAAATTTTACAAAATGTCGCCAAGAGATTTTAAGAAGATGCGGGCACAGAATACGGAAACAGATACTTTACGCAACTTCCCTCAATGCGATTCTTAAAGAAGTCGAATCTCCACCGTCATTGCGAGCGTAAGCAATCAATCAAATTCCACCAGTCTTAAATAACTTCATCATCTCATTAGTCAGACTGTAATCATTCGGCTGCAGTTCTACGTCCTCGCGGCTAACCCACTCGGCGTATTTTAATTCGCCCGCGTCCATTCTGATTGTCTCATCACCATCAACCTCGCAGAAAAATCCGGCAAGAAGATCCTGAGCCAGAGCCCAGGGCTGAGACTTGTAATAGCGGATATTTTTAACCTTTAGACCAACCTCTTCCATCACCTCGCGCTCAACAGTCTGCTCCAGAGTTTCACCAAACTCGGTAAAACCTGCAACAAGGGCCGAATGTGCATAGCCTGTACGGTATTTAGTGATTAGGATTTTATCTCCATTAAGGATTCCAATAATTACAGCCGGATTTATTCTCGGATAGATTTTCGATTTACAGCCCGGACAAAAGAGCGCCCTTTCAACAGTATCATGTTTCAAAGTCTTACCACAGTGCCCGCAGAATTTATTATCATCATACCACTTCCAAAGATGATAAGCCGAAAAAACTGCAAACAGATCCACCTTAGAAGAAAGCGGCATATCCCGTAACTGTCGTGGTGTATAAAATGAAAATTCAGCAAGCCCCTCCGCCACAGAATACAGCCCTGAAATAAGAAAATATTTTTGATTATCAATAGAAAAAAGATAAGTTGATTTTGAATTCAAAAAATCAGAAATAAAAGGTAATTGTATTTTCTGATTTTTTTCGTCATATAAACAAAGCAGTTTTCCTTCCTCAAAATAAACAGCAACATCTTTTTCAGAAGCCTTAAAACATTCAAAATGATTATAAAAAACAGCCGGAAAAATATCTTGAATCATAAGCTATTATGTCACGTTTCAACAAATAAAAAAAGTATTTTGATTCAAAGTGTTTCATGGGCAGTGAGAGGTCGAAATCCCGACACGCCGTAAATCGGAAATCCGTTAAAAAAAATTGCGCCAGCAATTTTTTAGGATTCTCCGATAACCGGCGCGAGCGAGTGGCAACGAGCGAGGTCTGCAGAATGTCGGGAGATATGAGATCCGGCCCCTTTCCAAAAGCATGGTTAAAACAAAAAAGACACCCCTAACAAGAGGTGTCTCATAAAATGGGCAGTGAGAGGATCGAACTCCCGACATTCTGGGTGTAAACCAGACGCTCGTACCAGCTGAGCTAACTGCCCAAAAAAAAGCTGGCGACTATCTACTTTCCCGGAACGAATCCAGTATCATCGACGTAAGAGAGCTTGACTTCCGTGTTCGGAATGGGAACGGGTATTACCTCTCCACTATGGTCACCAGCATTATTACCAATGCTTATTACGAAGTGCGTTAGATGATTACTCATGCACGCAGGACGGAAATATATCAGAAAAGAAACCTTTGTTCAAGTACTTTTTGAACGGAAACGATGATATGGCCAAGTCTCACGACTTATTAGTAATGCTCGGCTGAACGCCTCACGACGCTTACACCTGCATCCTATCAACCTGGTAGTCTCCCAGGAGTCTTCAGGGAACTTAAAG
>Ga0256404_1003081_pt1 | contig 35075 bp, 29 predicted proteins | sample RumenRJG_01DNA_FD_185990 | JGI IMG/M metagenome (GOLD analysis project Ga0256404, IMG submission 185990) | Bovine rumen microbial communities from Lethbridge, Alberta, Canada - RJG_01 | ecosystem: Host-associated > Mammals > Digestive system > Stomach > Rumen | place: Canada: Alberta | collected... | reverse complement strand
CCGGAGTATGCGGATCTGATGACCGCGAAATCCTCCCTGACCGGCAAGACGATCAACCGGTTCACCCATCTGCACCAGAGCACGGACGATCTGATCCGCAAGGTGAAGATGCAGAGACTTCTGGGGCAAAAGACGGGCGCATGTTTTCAGCGCTGTGTGGGGATGGACGCGTTTAACGCGGTGTTCTCCACGACCTATGAACTGGACGAGGCGAAGGGGACAAAGTATCACGGGAACTTTGTGAAATTCCTGGAGATGATCCAGGATGAGGATCTGGTGGTGGACGGTGCGATGACAGATCCCAAGGGCGACCGGGGAAAAGCGCCCCATGCGCAGCCGGACAAAGATCTGTTCCTGCGGATCGTGGAGCGGCGGCCGGACGGAATCGTGGTGCGCGGAGCCAAGGCACATCAGACCGGTGCGGTCAATTCCCACTGGCACCTGATCATGCCGACCATCGCCATGCGGGAGGCGGATGCGGATTACGCGGTTTCCTTTGCCTGCCCCAGCGATGCGGAGGGACTGTTCATGGTATACGGCCGTCAGTCCTGCGATACCCGGAAACTGGAGGATCCCTGCTCCGTCGATGTGGGAAACAGCAGGTTTGGCGGGCAGGAGGCGCTGGTTGTCTTCGACGATGTGTTCATTCCCAATGAATATGTGTTCATGGCCGGAGAATATGAGTTTGCGGGCATGATGGTGGAGCGGTTTGCCGGCTATCACCGGCAGAGCTACGGCGGCTGCAAGGTGGGTGTCGGAGACGTGGTCATCGGTGCGGCGGCGCTGGCAGCGGAATACAACGGAGCTGAGAAGGCTTCTCATATCAAAGACAAGCTTATCGAGATGACACATCTGAATGAGACACTGTTCTGCTGCGGAATCGCCTGCTCGACTGAAGGACATCCCACCAAAGCGGGGAACTATCAGATCGATCTGCTGCTGGCGAATGTCTGCAAGCAGAATGTGACACGTTTTCCGTATGAAATCGTCCGGCTGGCAGAGGACATCGCCGGCGGACTGATGGTGACGATGCCGTCCCAGAAGGACTTCGAGTCGGAACTGCCTGCGGGAAGAGAAGGGGAATCCGTCGGTGCGATCTGCCGGAAGTACTTTGCGACCCGGGAAGATGTGGATGTGGAGGATCGCCAGAAGGTGCTCCGGCTGTTGGAGAATCTGTGTCTGGGGACCGCCGCTGTGGGATACCGCACAGAATCCATGCACGGTGCAGGGTCGCCTCAGGCGCAGCGCATCATGATTTCCAGACAGGGGAATATTCAGGGCAAGAAAGACCTTGCCAGGGCGATTGCCGGAATAGAAAAATGATGAAAGCGCGGCGCGGAAGCGTCGGAATGCATGAAAAGGGGCTGTCGCACAGTTGATTTAAATATCAGCTGGAGGGACGGCTCCTTCTTTTTGATAATTGTGCGATAGCCTCTTTGTTTTGCCGGGACAGTCAGGGCAGTGCCATTGCTTTGTTCTCATCGCTAAAGTCCTCCGGAGCGGTTAAAAATATAACAAAATGAATAATAATTCGTAACAAGCAATACTTCGATAACGAATTATCATGCTGTTTGACGCAGATTTAACAAACGCGTAAAGGATAGACCATCGTTTGTCATTTGACTATCGAAAATGAATAAAAATTCACAAAAACACAATTTTTTTTGAGATAAAGTACTTGCATTCTTCTTTTCGGGTGGTATAATGCAGAAAATTCAGGTGCGGTTATGAATAAATATAAAACCGTATCGCATAAATGAAGGGAGAATCAGTTATGTCAATGTATTATTATTTACCCGCGCGAAATGTTTTTGGTGAAGGAGCTGTAAAAGAATGCGGACGTCTGCTGGCCACCATGCATGCGAAAAAAGCGATGATTGTCACTGACGCATTTCTCGCCACGCAGCCGATGGCCGCAGATATTCAGGGGTATCTGAAGGATGCGGGAATCGATTCGGTGATTTTCGGCGGAGCAGAGCCGAACCCGAAGGATACGAATGTTGAAGCGGGACTGAAGGTTTTCAACGAAGAGAAGTGTGATGCTATCGTCACTCTCGGCGGCGGTTCTTCTCATGACTGCGGCAAGGGAATCGGACTTGTGGCCGCCAATGGCGGTACAATTCATGATTATGAGGGAGTTGATAAGGCTGCCATCAGCCCGGTACCGATCCTTGCGATTAATACGACAGCGGGAACCGCATCGGAAATTACCCGCTTCTGCATCATTACCGATACCAGGAGAAAGGTGAAGATGGCCATTCTGGACTGGAGAGTCACGCCGGATATTTCCATTAATGATCCGGAGCTTATGATTGGCATGCCGCCGTCGCTGACCGCTTCAACCGGAATGGATGCGCTTACTCACGCGATTGAGGCCTATGTTTCCACGATGGCAACTCCGATGACGGACGCTACTGCGCTTCTGGCGATTACAATGATCACACAGTATCTTCCGAAAGCAGTTGCAAACGGTGAGTATATGAAGGCGAGAGACCGAATGGCCTATGCGCAGTATCTGGCCGGCGCAGCGTTTAATAACGCTTCCCTCGGATATGTCCATGCGATGGCTCATCAGCTGGGAGGCTTTTACAATCTGCCCCATGGCGTCTGTAATGCGATTCTGCTGCCGTATGTGGAGGAATTCAATATTATCGGAAACCTGAACCGTTTCAGAGATATCGCGAGGGCAATGGGTGAAAAGGTTGACGGGCTGTCCACGGACGATGCGGCAGTGAAGGCGATTCGGGCAATCCGGCGTCTGAGCGGACAGGTCGGGATTCCGGCGAACCTGAAGGAACTGGGCGTCCGGCGAGAGGATTTTGATATCCTAGCAGAGAACGCCATGAAGGATGCCTGCGCAGCGACGAACCCGCGGAAGGCGACAAAGGAACAGATTATCGATATCTTTGAGAAGGCGTATGAGGGCGCGGCGCAGTAGCGCCTTCGCTGCCCTCTGTTTCATTCATCGGTCTGCCTTCACCGGCAGCTCCGATGGATTATTTCTCCCGCCGCTGGTGGGAGTATGTATTATATCTCTTATTTTTATAATATAATGTTTGCTCGTTAAACCCCGTCAGCGTTCGATTCCATCCCGGGCTTCCACGCCCGCTTCATAATAGTGGCGGACTTCTCTCATTTCGGTGACCAGGTCTGCCTTCTCCAACAGCCATTCCGGAGCGTAGCGCCCGGTCATGACCAGCTCGGTGCCGGAGGGCTTCGCCTCCAGGAGATTTTCCAGGTCTTCACGAGTAATCAGATTGAAATACAGTGCGATGAATATCTCATCCAGGATCACCAGATCATAGCTTCCGGAGCGCAGTACCTCCAGTGCGCGCTTTACGCCGGTACGGGCAGCCCGGATATCGGGAATTCCCGCGTCACGGTCCACGATGCAGCCCATGCCGAACAGTTCGACCTGAATTTCCGGAACCCTCTCCTTCAGAATGCCGATTTCGTGGTATTCCATGCTTTTCATAAACTGCCCGAGATAAACCTGAAGACCTGCACCGGTCGCCCGAAGGGCCAGGCCCAGGGCAGCTGTGGTTTTTCCCTTGCCGTTGCCGGTATAAATCTGAAAATATCCTTTGTTCATGCTGCGTCCTCCTCGTGTTGTGTGTCGTGTCTGCGATGTGGTGCGCGCATCTCGCGCCATGTGTCGTGTCTGCGATGTGGTGCGCGTATACCGGCTTTGTGCGCCGTGTGCTGCGGTGCGGATGATGCGTTGTGCGTCCCCGTATGTGCGGCTGCTTTTTTGTATATCACAAAGTATACCACAAAAAAATTATTTTGGTTGATTGTAAAATGAAGTTGAACAATTGAATAGAAAATCCATAGCTATGCCTCTTTTGGTAGAATGTAAGTGCTAACAACACAATCTCCAAAGGAGGGTCACTATGGATCAGATACATTCTACCACAGAACAGCATGCAAAGGGCAAGCATCTTACGTATGATGAACGAATGATCATCCAAATACGCCACAAAGAGGGCTGCTCCCCAAACCATATCGCTGCTGAGATCGGCTGCGCTCCTAATACGGTGCGCAATGAGCTGCGGCGCGGCACGATCGACCTGTACAATGGGCATGTGCAACGATACAAGGCGAAGCAGGGTCAGCAGGTCTGCGAGCAGATCCGTATGTAGTATAGCGAGCACTTCTCTGAAGTGTTCAAGACTATTCCCACGGATAACGGATCTGAATTCGCCCGGCTCTCTGAATTGGAGGAACTGGCAGATACGCTGGTGTACTTCGCTCACCCGTACACGTCCTGTGAGAAGGGTACGAACGAGCGGCACAACGGTATCATACGGAGATTCATTCCCAAGGGAAAACGGATCGACAGCAATACCGGACAGGACCGGAAGGGTTTTTGTTTGGGCGATCCGGAAGAGAATGGTTCGGGCGGTGGATGAACTGGCTGGCGCATTCCTCTCTGTCGGGGCGTAGTGACCGGCAATCTTCTGGGGATACTCGACCTGTTCTTTCGCATTCGTGAAACAGCAAAGAGAAAAAGTTTCCTTGTGTATATCCATTCCAACGTAAACTGCGCTATGATGAACTGAAACGCAGCGAAGATGAACTTGAAAACGTAAAGGAAAAAATATATAATGTTGAGTATAAAAGCCTTTATGGGCGGAAATTTTCAATGAAATGGAGTGACTTCTATGGAAATTAAGCGTGAGAGTTATCTTGAGCAGTTGATTTCATATCGTTTCGATGGCTTAGTGAAAGTAATTACTGGTATCAGGAGGTGTGGCAAATCCTATCTTCTTAAAAATATATATCGAAAATACTTAATTGAGAACGGTGTAAAAGAGGAGCAGATTATTACGATTGAGCTTGATCTTGCAAAAGACATTAAATATCGTAATCCGCTTATTCTTTCATCGTATGTAAGAGAAAAAGTGGAAAAAAGTAAAGAGGAATATTACCTTTTCGTTGATGAAATACAAATGTCCGATGAAGTAGCCAATCCATATAATCCGGACGGCAAGAAAATTACCTTTTACGATGCCCTTAATGATTTGAGAGTCTTATCAAATTTAGATGTTTATGTAACTGGAAGTAATTCAAAAATGCTTTCAAGTGACATTCTTACTGAATTTAGAGGACGAAGCGACGAAATAAGAGTACACCCGCTTAGTTTTGCTGAGTATTATTCTGCTGTTGGCGGAGATAAAAACGAAGCATTTGATGAATATGCATTTTATGGTGGTATGCCGCTCATCTTATCACGACCTGATGATACGGCTAAGATGAATTATCTTAAATCGCTTTTTACAGAAGTGTATATTAAGGATATTGTTGAGCGTAAGAGAATTGAAAGGCAGGATGTCCTGGAACAAATTCTGGACTTGCTTTGTTCGTCAATTGGCTCATTAACAAATCCAACCAAAATCGCAAATACTCTGAAGTCTAAACAAGGGGACGGTGTATCTGCCAATACGATTCGAGCATATATCGGACATTTGGAAGATGCGTTCCTTTTTTCAGAAAGCAAGCGATATGATGTAAAAGGGAAATCTTATTTTGACACGCCAAATAAATATTACAGTGAGGATATAGGTTTGAGAAATGCAAGAATAGGTTTCCGCCAGCAGGAAATGACGCATATAATGGAGAACATCATATATAATGAACTGAATATCAGGCAATTCTCCGTTGATGTTGGTGTTGTTTATTCAAGGACTGTTAATCACAGTGGGAGTTCAGTTCGTATCCCACGAGAAATTGATTTTGTTGTGAATTCGGGAGGAAAACGAACTTATATCCAGTCGGCGTATGCGATGCTTACTGATGAAAAAGCAGAGGCAGAGCTCAGACCATTTACGCTTACAGGAGATTCTTTCCCTAAAATTGTGATAAGGAAAGATATCGGAAAGCGCTGGTATGACGATAAGGGTATATTGAATATCAATGTGATTGATTTCCTCCTGGACAAAGAACTTGTTTAGTGAGTGAACAAAAAAGCCTTTATGGGCGGAAATTTTCAATACGTATATCGCCATTTTGACCGATGTATACACTTATTGCAGGCAGTTTTATGTTATAATGGAAATGCTATTTTTAATTTTTGGCATCGAACCGGAAGGTGAGAGCAGTCTGCCTGCATCATGTGCATGGCGACTGTATCAGCACCGGCAGCGCCTGTAAGGTCTGCAGCGTCGGCAACGTCTGCAGCGTTGACAGCGCCGGCGGCGCCGACCGTACCGGGGCAGATGCTGTGAAAGGGTATATGGATGTTTTTGAATATCGATGGCTATGAAATCAATTATACAGTGACCGGGAAAGGAGAGCAGACTCTGGTGATCCTGCAGGGATGGGGCACGGAACTGACGGTGTATGATTCCGTCGCGGCCTGTGTATCAGACCGGTACCGTGTGGTGCAGTTTGATTTCCCCGGATTCGGAAAGAGTACGGAGCCGGCGGAACCCTGGTCAGTGGAGGACTACGCTCAGTTTTTCATTAAATTCATGGATGCACTGCAGATCCGCAGGGCGTCGCTTCTGGGGCATTCCTACGGCGGACGGGTCATCATCCGGCTGGCGGCGAAGGAGAGTCTGCCCTTTGAGATTGATAGAATCGTTCTGGTGGACAGCGCGGGCGTGCTTCCGGAGAAAACGGCGAAACAGAAATGGAGCGTCCGCCGGTATAAATTTCTGAAGAAGATAGTCAGCATGAAACTGGCGCAGGCGATCTGTCCGGAGCTTATTGAAGAGTGGCGGAACAGTCAGGGATCTGCGGATTACCGGAACGCCACGCCGATCATGAGGCAGTGCCTTGTGAAGGCTGTCAATGAGGATCTGACGCCTCTGATGCCGAAAATCCGGCAGGATACGCTGCTGGTCTGGGGAGATCAGGATGATGCGACGCCGCTTTCGGATGCGAAAATCATGGAGGAGAAAATTCCGGAATCGGGTCTGGCAGTGATCCACGGAGCGGGTCATTACTGCTTTCTGGAGCAGCCGCAGGTGTTCCGGCGGATTATGCAGTCATATTTCCGGACAGAGGGCACAGACAGAAAACAGATAGAAGAGAATTAGAAGAGGAGTGGGGAGCATGGAGTTTTTTCAGATCGTTGTTTCCATCGTGATGCTGCCGGCATTTCTGCTGGTCATGCGATATAATATGCATATGTTCCAGCTGAACGGATATTTCAACGGTGAGCATCGGAACTGGCTGAAACAGAAACACGGCAAGCAGCGCAGCCTGCTGTTTCTCTGTGTGTTCGGCGTGCTTTCCGCGGTCTTTCCGACGGCGCTGACGCTGATGGCGCTGCTGGTGACAGCGCTGGTGGTTTGGCGGTATTATCAGTTTCTGAAGAAGATCAATACAAAGAAGAACATCGTCTATACTCATCGGGTGCAGCGGATGATCGGCGCAGATATCGTGCTGGCAGTTGTTATTGCCGCAGCTGCGGTCTGGGGATCGGGAATTTCTGTGCTTCCCGGAACGCTGGCGGTGCTCACGGCACTGCAGATGTTCGTCTTCCTGCTCATCAACATTCTGATGAAGCCTTTTGAGAAGATGATCAAGAACCGCTATATTCGGGACGCGGAGCGGATCCTTGCGGCGAATCCGGATCTGAAGATTATCGGTGTCACGGGAAGCTACGGCAAGACCAGCGTCAAATTCTATCTGCAGACCCTGCTGTCCAGCCGCTACAGTGTGTTGGTCACTCCGGAAAGCTACAACACGCCGATGGGCGTTGTGAAAACAATCCGGGAGTCGCTGCGCTCCACCCATGAGATCTTCGTCTGTGAGATGGGAGCACGAAAGACCGGAGAAATCAAGGAAATCTGTGATTTCGTCCATCCGGATCACGGCCTGATCACTTCCATTGGCCCCGCGCATCTGGACACATTTCATTCCATCGACAACATCGTGAAAACCAAGTTCGAACTGGCAGATGCGTTGCCGGAGGGCGGAACGCTGTTTCTCAACGGAGACAATGAGTATCTGAGTGAAAACAGCAGAAAATATCCGAACGTCGTATTTTACCGGAATCATTCCGCGGGCGCAGGCTACTGCGCGGGGAATATACATTTGTCTCAGAAGGGAACAGAGTTCACTGTTACTGCGCCTTCCGGGGAGACGGAGAAATTTCAGACCCGGCTTCTGGGAGAGCATAATATCATCAACATCGCCGGTGCCATCGCGGTGGCGAATACCTTCGGGATCCCGCTGAAGGAGCTGCGGGTTCCGGTGCGGCGTATCCGGCCGGTGCCTCATCGTATGGAGATGATCGAGCGCGGCGCAGTCACGATTATCGACGATGCATATAATTCCAATCCGGTAGGTTCCAGAGCCGCGGTGGAAACGCTGAAAAACTTCGACGGCATCCGGATCTTGATTACGCCGGGTATGGTGGAACTGGGCGACCGGGAAGAAGAATATAACTATAAGTTCGGGGGCTATGCGGCGGACTGCTGCGATTACGTCCTGCTCATCGGACGGCGGCGTACGGCGCCGATCGAGAAGGGTCTGCTGGAGAAGGGCTTCCCCGGGGAACGCTGCCACGTTTATGAGCACCTCCGGGACGCTCTGGACTTCGCATACGGGATCAGGGCAGAGGGACACAAGTTCATCCTTCTTGAAAACGACCTGCCCGACAACTATTAGGGGGATTTAATGAAGACGAGAATTGCGGTTCTGTTCGGCGGAAACAGCGTGGAGCACGAGGTCTCGGTGATCTCGGGGATCCAGGCGATCATGAGCATGAACAAAGAAAAATACGATGTGACGGCGGTGTATATCACAAAGGACTCTGTGATGTATACCGGACCGGATATCAGCGAGATCGACGCATACAAAGATATTCCGGGACTTCTGTCCCGATCGCAGCGGGTGATCTTTGTCAACGAAGGAGGAAGGGTCAGACTGGAGCCTTACCCGAAAAAGCGTTTCGGCGGCGGCAGCGTGGAAATCGATCTTGCCTTCCCTGTGGTTCACGGGAAAAATGTGGAGGACGGAACGCTGGCGGGATATTTCAGAACGCTGGGACTGCCCTTTGTAGGCTGTGATGTGGGAGCCTCCGCTCTCGGCATGGATAAATACGCCTCCAAGGTTGTTCTGAAGGAGAACGGCGTGCCCGTTCTGGACGGGATCATCTATACGACAGCAGACTACGGCGACATCGACGGAATAATCGGCGGCATTGAGGAAAAATTGGGATATCCGGTCATCGTCAAGCCTGTAGATCTTGGCTCCAGCGTGGGTATCAGCGTGGCGAAGAACCGGATGGAACTGGTGGATTCCATTGACGACGCGTTTACCTACGCTCATAGGATCATTGTGGAGCATGCGATCACTCAGCTTCGGGAGATCAACTGCTCGGTGCTGGGTGATGAGAATCACGCCGTCGCTTCGGAAATCGAGGAGCCCCTTCATACAAAGGATATCCTGAGCTATGAGGACAAATACCTGAGCGGCGGAAATCCCAAGGGCGGCGGTTCCAAAGGAATGGCCGGAGTCTCCAGAAAGATTCCGGCAGAACTTCCGCCGGAGAAGCGGGAAGAAGTGAGACAGCTGGCGGTCCGCTCGTTTCAGACTCTGGGATGCAGCGGTGTGGCCAGAATCGATTTCATGATTGATGAAGCCAACGGGGAACTGTATTTCAATGAAATCAATACGATTCCGGGCTCCCTGGCATTTTATCTGTGGGAGCCGCTGGGGATTCCGTATGAGGAGCTGCTGGACCGCCTGATCCGGCTGGCACTGAAGAGGGTGCGCGAGGAGGAAGCGCTGACCTTCAGCTTCGATACGAATCTGCTGGACCAGACTTCTCTGTCCGGCTCCAAGAGCAAGCTGGGATAGACCGCCGGGGCTTGCTTTTGTGAAACCTCTGAAATAAGCCGTGAGTCCGGCCGGAAAGACCGCCTGGCCGGACTTGCGGATTTATTTTGTCAAACTCTTGAAATGGGCCGGGAGGACGCTCATAATATAAGCATAGAAGTGGGAGGAATGTGCGTATACGATGAGCAGAAAACAGAAGCAGACGATGAACATGATTGAGGGGTCTCTGGGGGACAAAATCCTTCGCTTTGCTGTGCCGCTGGCGATTACAGGGATTCTCCAGCAGATCTTCAACGCCACGGATGTGGCGGTTGTCGGGCAGTTCGCCGGCAAGAATGCCATGGCCGCAGTGGGCAGCAACAGCCCGGTTGTCGGTCTGATGGTCAATCTTTTCGTGGGCGTATCGCTGGGAGCGAATGTAGTGATTTCCAGGTTTACGGGACAGAGGAACCCGGATGGGATTCGACGGGGCGTTCATACGGCGGTTCTGGTCGCCCTGATTACCGGCGTGCTTGTAGCGGTTTTCGGGGTGCTGATTTCACGGCCTATGCTGGAGCTTCTGGGAGTTCCGGCGTCCATCATGCCCATGGCGCTGGCTTACCTGCGTATTTATCTGCTGGGTATGCCGGTGATTCTCCTGTATAACTTTGAATCGTCGATTTTTCGGAGCCAGGGGGATACCAAAACACCGCTGCTCTGTCTGATTGCAGCGGGGCTTCTTAACGTAGCACTGAATCTGTTTTTTGTAATCGTCCTGAACATGACTGCCGACGGCGTAGCCACTGCGACGGTTATTTCCAATACCGTGAGCTCCGGTCTCATGTTCCTGGTGCTGTGCCGGACAAAGACGCAGATCCGGATACGGTTCCGGGATTTCCGAATCGACCGGGGAATCCTGAAGGTCATGCTGCAGATCGGGCTGCCCGCCGGGCTGCAGGGCATGGTGTTTTCCATTTCCAACCTGTGTATCCAGTCGGCTCTGAACAGTCTGGGTCCGGACGTCATCGCGGCATCCTCGGCAGCGTTTAATATTGAAATCGTGGCCTATTATATCATCAACGCCTTCGGACAGGCGGAGACCACATTTATCGGTCAGAACAGCGGCGCACGAAAGCCGGAACGGTGCAGGAGGGTGATTCGGATCGGGCTGGCGCAGGACCTGATTTTCACGGCTCTGTTGTGCGCGGGCATCATCTGGTTCGCTGTTCCGCTGCTGCGGCTGTTCAACACTGACCCTGTTGTCGTGCATTACGGGCAGATCCGCATCGTGTATATTTTGTCGTTTGAGGTGATAAACGCGCTGATCGAAGGGTTCTCCGGCGTGCTCCGGGGATTTGGCAGGTCGCTGGCGCCTGCGCTGGTGGCGCTGTTCGGGATCTGCGGCACACGCATATTCTGGGTATTCGTCGTGTTCCGAAATCATCCCGATTTCAGGCTTCTGATTCTGTGCTTCCCCATAAGCTGGGCAATTACAGCGGGAATTCTGATCCTTTATTATCTGCTGATTCGCAGACGTCTCTTTGCCGGAATCGCGCCGGCAGGTGTTCACTGAGCCGAAGTGTGCCGGATTGCGTCACAGCATTCGCAGGCGGCGGAGGAGGAAGAACAGAACGGCGCAGATGGCCAGGATGATCAGACAGATGATGCCGAACCCGTTGACCATGGCGGCGAAGGGCATGCCCCGGCCGTTGACGTTCATGCCGTAGAGCCCGGAAATGACAGTGGGGATGGCGAGAATCAGAGTGATGGAGGTCAGGATCTTCATCACATTATTCAGCCGCTTGTCCAGAATCGTGGACATCAGATCACGCGTACTGTCGATGATGCCCTGGTAGATCTGGGTCATCTCCATTGCCTGCTGATTTTCCACGATAACATCGCCTAGCAGGTCTTTGTCCTCAGGGTACTGTTCAATTCTTTCGTAGCGGGTGAGGCGGTTGAGTACGTTTGAATTTCCGCTTAGTCCGGTGGCGAAGTACACCAGAGTGGATTCCAGCTCATGAAGCCCGATCAGGTCATCCTCGCCGGTGCGGCTGCCGATATCCTCTTCGATCAGGCGGCGCTTGCGGTCGATGTCCCGCAGCCCGTCCTGGAACCGCAGCGTGTTCTCCAGCATGATCTGATAGATAAAACGCATTCTTTTCTTTGTGGAAAAACCGCGGTAGCGCCCGTCGGCGAAGGCCTGAAGCACCGGTGTCTGCTGAATTGTGACGGTGACAATATGATCTCCGGTCAGCATGATCCCCATAGGAATCGTGTTGTATACCTCCTTTTCGTGGCGGATTTCCTCGGCCGGAATATCGATGATAATCAGGGTATAGCCGTCGGCAAGCTCTACCCGGTTGTTTTCGTCCAGATCTGTGGCGGCCAGGATATCGTCAAGATCGATTCCCAGTGTGCCGGCGACCTGCTGCGCCTCTGCCTCGGTGGGATCGGTCAGACGAATCCAGGAGCCCGGAAGCGGTTCTGAAATCTGCAGAATCCGGCTTTTTTCTGTAATATAATATCTCAGCATGACCTCGCTGCCTCCAAATACAAAAATAGTCTCTGAGAATAATTTAACACATTTGCGAAAAATTACAATGCCATATCGTCAGGCTTTACAAGAATATAACCCTTCCCCGGGGTATGCAGGGCGTTCAGACAGATGCCGCCCAGAATCAGAAGGAAACCTGCGATTACCATTCCGGAGGAGTATTCATGCAGGAAAAGGGCGACCCATACCGGCCCCAGAATCATCTCCCAGAGCGCGAGAATGGACGCCCGCTGCGGGGAAACGTACTGCAGTCCGAGGTTGTAGAGGCCGTAGCCCATAGCCACCTGTACGATGCCGAGCACCAGAAGAAGTCCCCACTGGGATGGCGCCATCGACAGGGCCTCGCCCGCCGTCTGTGGATGAATCAGCAGTACCAGAGCACCGGTGAACAGATTCGCGATACAGGTCAGACCAAGGGGGTTCTCCTGCCCCGCCCGTTTTCCGCTGGCGGTCATGACGGCGAACAGAATCCCTTCAGAGGCGGCGATCAGATTGCCGGAAAGAGAGCCGGCGCTGCCGGAACTCATGAACAGAAGAAGGCCCCCCAGAATCAGAATTACCGGTCCCCAGGGCTGCCCGCTGAAACGGCGGGTTCGGAGCACTGCGGTCAGTGTCAGCCAGATCAGCGCGGTGTACTGCATTCCGACCGCGATGGCCGCATCAGTCATGGAGAGCGATGCGATGACCGTGATGCATACGCCGGCAAAGGCAAGAAGATAGACCGCCGTCCAGCGATCCGGCTTCAGTCGGGAAGGCCGGAGAAACGGAAGCAGCGCAATACCGGCGATCAGCGCTCTGAGACAGCAGATGGTCATCGCCGAAGCCGTCATGTATTTTACCAGCGGGGAGTTCAGACTCCAGCAGACCGCCCCGAGGAAGACGAGAATCCAGCCGTGCTTGTCAATGAATTTCATGGTTTGCTCCGTTTCTGAATTTTATGGGTTTGCATCGTTTCTTGAAATATTCCGGCAGTTATTATATAATCGGAGCAATAAGAAGTAAAACTAAAATTATTTATAGATATATTAAGTAAAACTTAATATATAGAAGACACTGATTGATGCAGACAGTGTGTGATCAGGCGGCGCGAAAAGGAGGAGTTATGGAAAGTGCGAGATGTAAGGCTTTTGTGGCGGCGGCGGAATGCGGGAGCTTCACTGCGGCTGCCGGAAAACTAGGGTATACGCCGTCAGGCGTCAGTCAGCTTGTTACGGCATTGGAAAAAGAGTTGGGGTTCCCGCTGCTGGACCGGAGCCGGAGGGGAGTGACGCTCACTGGGGAGGGCGAGCGGTTTTTGCCCGAGATCCGCGGATTCCTGGGGAAGGAGGATCACATTTATGAACTGGCGGCGGAGGTCCGCGGGCTGACGGTGGGAAGTGTGGCAATCGCCTCTTATCCCAGCGTCGCGACATACTGGCTCCCCGCTGTGATCCGTGAATTTCAGACTGATTATCCGGAGATAGAACTCCGGCTGATGGAGGGGATCAGACAGGAAATGCTGGAATGGATCGATCAGGGAATTGCGGACATGGGATTTTTAACGTATACGGAGCCCATGGATTATGAGTGGATCCCACTGGCGGAGGATCGGATGGTGGCAGTGCTTCCCGTAGATCATCCCCTTGCGGGGTGCGAGTCTTATCCTTTGTCTCGATGTGAAAAGGAGGATTTTATCATGCCTGCGCTGGGTCACGACGTAGACGTGGAGGCGCTGCTGACGGAAAACCGCATCCGTCCGCACATCAAATTCACCACACTGGAAAACCCGGCGACTCTGGCTATGATTCAGAACGGACTGGGAATGAGCATCATGAACGAGCTTTGCACTACCGGCTGGAACAGAAAACTGGTCAAGCTCCCGCTGGAGCCGGAGAAAAACCTGACCTTCGGCATCGCTGTTCCGTCGGTCCGGCATGCGTCGCCGGCGTCCAGGCGGTTCCTGGAATACGCGGTTCGTATGCTGACACGGCCGGAGCGAAGGGAATAGGGGTCTGTTTTCATCGGAAACAAAAGAAGATCCGGCGCTTTTGCCGGATCACCAAAGCTAATCCGCCCGCCTCAGCCAGAGCACTCCGTAACCCGGAATTTCAACGGAGCCGTCTAGTGCAAGATCCTGTCCGCTGATGAGCTCACGGAAATTACCGCGCAGTTCATCGGAACCGGCAGTGAAGGGACTGTCCGATGCGTTGACGCAGACGTAGATCTGTCCCTGATCGTCGGTTCTGGCGAAGACCAGCTGCAGACTGGTGATTACAACATTGCGGTAGTCGCCGAAGCGGAGTGGATGCGCTTCCGGACTGTGGCGAAGGGTCAGCAGTCGGGTCACGAACCGGACGGTTTCGTCATCGGAACGTGGTGCACTGAAACAGGGACGCAGATCAGCATCAGAACCGTCATGGCGGACGCCGGCAGCGCCCCACTCGGAACCGTAGTAGATGCACGGAATTCCCGGCATTCCTGTCATCAGACCGTAAGCCGGTTTCAGGTGAGCCGGATTGATTAGGGTGGAGGCGATACGGTTCACATCGTGGTTGTCCAGAAAAGAAACCATATGCATTCCCCGGTACAGGCACCAGTCCTCAGGCCCGAACTGGCGGTTCAGAGAATGGGCGATCTCGAACATGTTTCCGGAATTGAAGGAGGAATACAGCCCTTTATAGCATTCGTAATTGGTGCAGGAATCCAGCATTTCGCCGTTGACTATCCGGCGATAATCGCCGAACAGTATTTCACCGATCAGCGGAAAATCCGGATCCGGTCTGCCTGCAAGGACCTCCCGGAGAGGCTCCCGGACGAACCAGTGCAGATGTCGCAGGAAATTTTCGTCCAGACAGTATGCTACATCCAACCGCAGACCGTCTATGTCAAAGGCCTCGACCCAGAACCGGACGGAATCAGTCAGATAATCCCGAACCTCCGGGTTCTGCAGATTCAGTCTGACCAGCTCGTAGTGCCCCTCCCAGCCCTCGTACCAAAATCCGTCGCCGTAGTTCGACTCTCCGCCGAAATCAATATAGAACCAGTCTTTGTACGGGGAATCCTGTCTGTGCTCGCGCACATCCCGGAACGCCCAGAAGCCCCGTCCCACATGATTGAACACGCCGTCCAGAAGGACGCGGATGCCGTGAGCGTGCAGGTCGTCTGTGACCGCCCGGAAATCCTCGTTGGTCCCCAGGCGGCAGTCCAGTCTGCGGAAGTCCCGGGTATCGTAGCCGTGGCTGTCAGATTCAAAGACAGGATTGAACAGAACTGTGTCAATCCCCAGAGCCTGCAGATATCCGCTCCACTCCGTAACCTTCCGGATCCGCGGAACGGTGTTCCCGTCATTTTCCGGCGGCGCACCGCAGAAGCCGAGAGGATAGATCTGATAAAGGCTGCTTTCGTTAATCCACATGAGAAACCTCCGTTTCGGATTTATTCGATATCCTGACGCGGCGCAGATTTGGATACAGCACGCCGCGGGTGCTGTTCCCGATGCCCTAGATATGTCATCAGGTACATTTCATCTCCGGTGACGTGGAAGCCGAACCCAAGGTTATTGCCCGAATCGGTGGTGTGACCGCAGACCTGGGAGCGGTCGAGGGCGAATCCGGAGCGGGCGAGCTGCTGCCGGAACCAGGGAAGAGAGAAATTGTTCGGGGAACTTTCCGGATACTCCTGCTTCAGGAGCTTCATGGAGCGCTGCCCGTTTTTGAAATAGAACCATGTGCCGAGAATCCGCCCGTCTGCCTTAAGGTAGGGGGAAAGACGATCCAGCAGGAAATCGTCGTGATAGAACAGGTGCTCATTGACGGCAAAGAAATCGAGATTAAGATCTACGATTCCCTTCTTCAGCGGGTAATCGGTGGAGGAGTCTGCCAGATACAGAATCGGCAGACTGTAATTTTCCTGCTCAATCAGTGTTTTGTACATCCGCAGCATCTCGGGAAATTTATCCACGACAATGTAGAAGCCCTGCGGGCTGAAGTACTGCTGATGATTGTGCAGAAAAAACCATGCGTTGATATAGGTTTCCATGACCACCTTGCCGGACAGGTCTATTTCAGATAAGTCTTTTTTCATGTTGTTGTAGGAGCGCTGGAACAGGCTGATCAGCGAAGGGGGCAGATCTTTGTACAGGTCCCGGTCGAGATCGGGGGTGTCCGTCTCTCCGGCATACCCGTTCGGCGTGATCAGAATTCCGTCGTCGATGTGCGCCTCATATCCGCAGTCGCAGTACAGGCTTCCATCGTAGATGTATTTCATGTCCATCGTCACGTCGCCGATAGTCAGCTCTCTGCCGCAGCGGGGACAACAAAGGAGATCCAGCATTCTCAGAGGAACGCCGGTATGCGCGGGCGTCTCTGGAGCGGCGCTGGAGAGTTCCACGATTCGGGAATCCAGATCGCGTATCACGGCTTCATAGTGCCGGATCTTTCGCGCGCATTCATCCCTCTTGGCGCTGTAAATCTCCCGGAGGTCTGCCCGGTCACGGGGGTTTTCCAGTCCTGAGATGCGCCGGAGGGAAAGGATCCTGTGGATTTCTGCAAGAGAGTATTCCATGTTTTTCAGTTCCAGAATCCACTCCAGATCCTGCAGGGTATCGTCGTCAAAAACGTATTGATTGTTGCGGCGCGGCGGAACCAGCAGACCATAGTTGATATAATAGTACAGATTGTCTCTTGAAATCCCGTACCGGCGGGAAACCTGTCCGATTTTCATTTGTGCCACCTCAGGAACATTATAACAAAAACATGGAGTGCACTCAACGTTTTTGATAAAATCCTGCGGAATTGCCTCTTGACATCGATTTAACTCAATAAAGTAGTATAGCGGTAAAGGAGATGAATATCGTGAGAATCATAAAAAAAGCAAAAGAACGGACCGCGGAGGACAATCGCAGACTCCGGGGGACGGTAGCGGAAATTATTGATAACGTGTGTGAGAACGGTGATGCGGCGCTGAAGGAATATAGCGACCGCTTCGACGGATACGTGAGAGAGGAACTGAGGGTCAGCCGCCGGGAAATTGACGAGGCATACAGCAAAATCAGTAAGCAGGAGCTACAGGATCTGAAGGAGGCCTGTGAGAACATAGAGGCCTTTGCCAGAGCACAGAGAGAGTCGATGAGCGAGGTACGGGACTTCAGCCCCGCTCCGGGAATTTTTCTGGGTCACAGGATTATCCCGGTTTCCTCTTGCTGCTGCTATGTGCCGGGCGGGAGCTATCCGCTGTACTCGACGGCGCTGATGCTGATCACTCCGGCGCGGGTGGCAGGTGTCAGGCGGATTGTGGCGTGCTCCCCGGCAGTACATGGAACAGGAAGCATCCACTACAAAACGCTGGTCGCCATGGATCTTGCAGGCGCAGATGAAATCTATGCGGTCGGAGGCGCGCAGGCGATTGCCGCGTTTGCCTACGGAACAGAACAGATCCGGCCTGTGGATATGATTGTGGGCCCCGGAAATAAATTTGTAGCGGAGGCCAAGCGGCAGTGTTACGGACAGATCGGCATTGATTTCATCGCCGGCCCCAGTGAGGTGCTCGTAATTGCCGACGGACAGGCAGATCCGGAGGTTCTGGCAGCGGATTTGCTGGCGCAGTGTGAGCATGATCCAAACGCGAAGGGATTCCTGCTGGCTACGGAAGAGTCGCTGGCAAACAGGGTCATAGAAGCGGTCGAGCGGGAGCTTGAGAGTCTGACGACTGCAGGAATTGCCCGGAAATCCTGGGAGGATTACGGTGAAGTGGTAGTCGTGGACAGCCTGAAGGAAGCGGTGGATGTAGCCAATGAATACGCGCCGGAGCATCTGGAGGTCAATCTGGAGGATCCGGAGCAGATTATCGGACAGCTTGAGAATTACGGTTCGCTCTTTGTCGGAGGAAACACGGCGGAGGTGTTCGGGGATTATGCTTCCGGCACCAACCACACACTGCCGACTGTCAGAGCATCCCGTTACACCGGCGGAGTCTGGGTCGGAACATTTCTGAAGGTATGCACCGATCAGCGGATGACAGCGGAGGCGTCGGGGAAGATCGCACCGCTGGTCAGCCGGATGGCCCGCGGCGAAGGTCTGGAGGGACACGCAGTCGCGGCAGAGAAGAGACTTCGCTGAGCAGGCTGAACCGGCGGAATGTCGGGAAACACGGAAGATCCTGCCTGAAGATGCGTCAGCGGTAGCAGTAGCATCGCAGTCAGGAGGAGGTAAATGAGAAAGAAAGGGGACAGTATGTCTAAGAATGCAGAACCTCAGAGTGGAATGACTCTGAAGAGGGCCTTCGGAATGAGGGAGGCGGTGACGATCACTGTGGGTACAGTCATCGGCGTAGGCCTGTTCACCACCGGAGCCCAGATTGTCGGAACCATGGGTTCCATGGTGGTTGTGGCGACGTTTATCGCAATGGTGATCAGTGTGTACCCGTCCATGCTGTACGGAGAGATGGGTGCGGCTCTGCCCTATGCCGGAGGAACCTACAAATATGCCCAGCTGGGGCTGGGAAAGGCGGCTGGAACTATGGCGGGATGGAATTTTATCGCATCGCTTATCGCGGTGACATCGGGAGAGGCGCTGGCTTTCTCCTTCTATTTCAAAACCATTTTCCGGGCATTTGGAATCGAACTGCCGATCAGTGACGCAGTGCTTGCGATGATTCCCATCGTGTTGTTCATTGTCACCAATATTCTGGGGACCGAGATGACCGGAAAGTTGCAGAACGGATTCATGTTCTTCTTCTGGGGCGTCGCGATTATCTGGTTCCTGACGATGATTCCCAGCATTCAGATGCCGGCCTATGTGGTGCTTCCGGATGCGATGAAGACTATGACGCCGTGGGGATTCATCGGATGTGTGGCGATGATATGGTGGTGCTTTGCGGGCTTTGAGACCTGCTGTGCCATGGGTGAGGAGATCCGCTATCCACAGATCAATCTGCCCCGGGCGCTGATTTTGTCACCCTTTATCGTATTCGCAGTAAACGCATTGTTCCAGTGGTTCCTGGTGGGAATTACGCCGGTGAACAAAGCAGCAGCCCTGGCGTCTGCCAACGCGCCCTTCGCGGAAGCGATGTCCGCGGCGGGGATTCTGGGACTTCCGATGGCGCTTCTGGCGGTGGGAATCGCCTTTGGCGGGGACTTCTCAACACTGAACGCCAGCATCGCCGTGCCGCCCCGTTATTTGTACGCCATGGCAAGAGAAGGCTCTATGCCGAAGTTTTTTGCGAAGCTGCATCCCAGGTATCAGACGCCCTATGTCTCAATCCTGTTTCTGGGGATCCTGTCGCTGATTCTGACGGTGTATCCCATTAACTTTGTGGCGTCTGTCAGCCTCTTTGCGGATCTCTTCTATTACATTATCGGAATCGCCGCGGCGCTGGGCCTCCGCATCCGCCACCCTGAACTGAAGAGGCCTTTTACGGCGCCGGGTATTCGGATCGGCGTTCCGGTCAGCATTGTCATCTATTTCATCATGATGACTCAGCTGGATCGTTATGCGATTGTGACAGGAATTATTTGGTGTATCGTCGGTCTTGTGGTATATTATATCTGTCGGAGGATATACGGAGAGGCAGAGAATGAGAAACTCGATGCCTATGTACTGCAGGAGGAGCTGCCCGGCGACGCTGAACGCGCGTCGATGGATCGGGAATACCGGATCTGGAAGACGGTGGTGATCGCGGCCTGCGTCGTGGCGGGAGTGCTCTATCTGATACCATTACTATGAGAATACAGCTTTCAGATCATTTTACATACAAAAGACTTTTACGATTCGTATACCCATCGATCCTCATGATGATTTTCACATCGATTTATGGGGTTGTCGATGGGTTATTTGTGTCTAACTTCGCCGGGAAGATTCCGTTTGCCGCGGTGAACCTTGTGATGCCGGTGCTGACCATTATGGCGACACTGGGATTCATGATCGGAACCGGCGGCAGCGCGGTAGTGGGAATCACACTTGGAGAACGGGACCGTGATCGGGCGAACCGGTATTTTTCCATGTTCATTTATACGCTGATCGTCGGAGGAATTATCGTGACCGTAATCTGCGAGCTTCTGCTGACGCAGCTGGTGGGTCTGCTGGGCGCTGATGCGGCGATGGCGCCCTACTGCATCCTGTACTGCCGGATCACGATGATTTCTATTCCCATGTTCATGCTGCAGGTGGCGTTTCAGACGTTTTTCAATACCGCAGAAAAGCCCAAGCTCGGGTTATTCATAACAGTGGCCGCCGGTCTGACCAACATGGTGATGGACGGCATCCTCGTGGGCATTTTTCACTGGGGCGTGGCGGGGGCAGCTGTCGCCACAGTATGCAGTGAGTTCATCGGGGGCGGTATCCCGTTAATCTACTTTTCACGGAAAAACGACAGTCTCCTGCGGCTTGTTCCTGCCCGCATTGAATGGAAAATTCTGGGACGCGCCTGCTTCAACGGCTCCTCCGAAATGATGAACAGCATTTCCGGTTCACTGGTCACCGTACTGTATAATTATCAGCTGATGCGCTTCGCCGGCTCGGACGGCGTTGCAGCCTACGGCGCGATCATGTATGTCATGTTCATTTTCCTGGCGATTTTCCTGGGATTTACTTTCGGATCTGCGCCGATTATGAGTTACCACTACGGAGCCGGTAATAAAGACGAAATGAAAAATCTTTTGCGCATTGCCGTTCGGATTCTATCCGTCTTTGCGGTGGCGATGCTGAGTCTCGGGGAAATCAGCAGCGGACTGGTGACGCGGTTCTTCGTGGGCTATGACGCAGAACTATACCGGATGACGCTCCACGCTTTTCGTATCTATTCGCTGGTTTTTCTTGTCAGCGGTTTTAATATTTACGCATCTTCTCTGTTCACATCGCTGGGGGACGGGCTGGTGTCGGCGATTCTGTCCTTTATCAGGACGCTGGTTTTCCAGGTAATCTGTATCCTCCTGCTTCCGGTGCTGTTCGGTCTCGAAGGTATCTGGTGGGCATCGGTGGCTGCGGAGCTTATGGCGTTTGCGGTGTCGATATATTTCGTGATCGGAAAGAGAAAAAAATATCAGTATATGTAAGCGTGCAGGCGCCGGAGGACTCCGGTTTCCGGGGCGCCGGCGAATCCTGCGGCAGATGAGCCGAGGTGAGGAAGGATGAAGTATTTACTGGCATATGACATTGGGACGACAGGAGTCAAGACCTGCCTTTTCGGGGTGGAAAGGACTTTTGAACTTCTGGCGGCAGCCAGCCGAAGTTATCCTTTGTATGTGCTGCCGGATGGCGGAGCGGAGCAGAGCGGCGAGGACTGGTGGCGGGGGATGTGCGAGTCCACCCGGGAACTTTTCTCCGGAACAAAGGTCAGTCCGTCGGAGATCGCGGGGATCTCCTTTTGTTCGCAGATGCAGGGGCTGGTGCTGACCGACGCCTCCGGTGCCCCGGTCCGGCGTCCTATGAGTTATATGGATCAGCGCGCTGTGGAGGAGATTAGGAAGGGTATCGCCTACGGGATACAGATTGCCGGCGCTAATATCTTCAAGCTGTTGCCCAGTCTGATGATCACCGGCGCGGTCAGCAGCAGTGTCAAGGATCCGCTGTGGAAATATAAATGGGTTGAGGCGCATGAGCCGGAAAATTTTGCGCGGGCTTCCTGGTGGCTGGATGTGAAGGATTATCTCGTTTCCCGCTGTACCGGGCGGTTTACCATGACGGAGGACAGCGCCTTCGCCACACTGCTCTATGACAACCGTCCGGGGCATGAGGGGTGGAGCGACAAAATGTGTTCCATGTTCGGGGTCAGACGTGAGCTCCTTCCGCCGATCATACGGTCTGAGGACGAGGCGGGCGAACTGTGCTCCCGAGCGGCGGTCGAACTTGGTCTTGCTGCGGGAACTCCGGTGTTCGGTGGCGGAGGCGACAGCAGTCTGATCGGAATCGGGGCCGGCGCGGTCAGCGTAGGAGATACGCATATCTATTCCGGCACCTCCGGCTGGGTATCCACCGTGACTGATCGCCGCATGGCTGATACCTCCTGCATGATTGCCGCGATAACCGGCGCCCGGAGCGGCCGGTTCAACTACTTTGCGGAGATGGAGACTGCCGGAAAAGCGCTGGAATGGGTAAAGGATCACCTGGCTCTGGACGAGATCAATATTTATCTTGAAAAGAAGGATATCTCGCAGGGCTACGAGAGTACGTACAGGAGCCTTTATGATTATATGACAGAAACGGTAAAGGATGTTCCGCCCGGCTCTGGAGGCGTGATTTTCACGCCTTGGCTTCACGGGAACCGATGCCCCTTTGAGGATCCGGATGCTACCGGGATGTTTTTCGGCATCCGTCTGGAAACCGGTAAAACGGAAATGATCCATGCGGTGCTGGAAGGCGTATTTTACCATCTCCGCTGGATGCTGGAATGTCAGGACCGGAAACTGAAGACGTCCAATCCCGTCAGATTCGTGGGCGGCGGGGCGCTGTCTCCCGTTTCCTGTCAGATGCTGGCTGATATCACCGGACGGACGATTGAAACGGTTCGCTCTCCGCAGAACGCGGGAGCGGTGGGGGCTGCCGCCGTTGCGGCGGCCGGTCTCGGGATCCTTTCGGATCTGGACTGTGTACGAAGCTTCATCCCTGCTGCGGCCAGCTATTTCCCCTCCGCAGAGAAGCATCGCCTTTATGAGCCCTATTATCAGACCTTCCGGAAACTCCACAGCGCGAACCGGAAGCTGTATAAGGGCCTGCGGAAATAAAAGCTCCCTTTACTTTTCGGGGCGGGTCGTGTAGAATATTGGAAAAGGATGACTGGAAAGAGCGATGGCTCTGCCCGGGAATCTAAGGTGCGGACAACCTGAGAGTGCCCGCGGACAAAGGAATACTGCTCTGTACTGACCGGAGGGTACGCCCCGAACGGAAAGGCGGATGAGCTAATGAATCTGACAGCTCCTGCGCCTTTCGGCGCGGGAGTTTTTTTCTGGCGCATCTGAACGTGAAAATTTGAATATGGGCGGATGCGGAGCGGTGATGAACAGGAGGAGAAAATGGAAAAGAGAGTCGCTATGCTTGCGATCGTTGTAGAGGATAACGAGCGGACGGAGGAACTGAATCATGTGCTTCATGAATACAGCGAGTACATTATCGGAAGACTGGGCCTGCCCTATCGGGATCGCAGTATTTCACTGATCAGCATTGCAATTGACGGACCGGCCGACGCGATCAGCGCCCTTTCCGGAAAACTTGGACAGATACCGGGGGTTTCGGCAAAGGCTGTATATGCAAAACTGCCGGAGGACGCGTGAATCGTTTCTCTGCCGCAGCAGCGCCGGACGCAGCCGGCGGAACAGAAGTGAAGACCTTATCGGGTGTGGCATGTGCCAAAGCTGTGCCGTGCGCTGCTGATTCATCGGATATGCCCGGCGGCCGGACTCGAGCCCTGCTGGACAGACTGGAGGGTGAACACAGTCTCAGCCGGGATGAATGGGTCTATCTATTTGAACATCGGGATGCGGAGAGTCTGGAATACCTGAAACAAAAGGCCCGTGCCGTCGCTGATCGGCATTTCGGGAAGGATATCTATACCCGCGGGCTCATTGAATTTACTAACTACTGCAGAAATGACTGCCTCTATTGCGGGATCAGGCAAAGCAACCGGAAGGCGGAACGCTACCGTCTGACCCGGGAGGAGATCCTGCAGTGCTGCGAGGACGGATACGCGCTGGGCTTTCGGACCTTTGTGCTCCAGGGCGGCGAAGACGAGTCGTATTCAGATGAGGATATCGTCGAAATCGTCCGGAGCATCAAAGCCGGATTCCCCGACTGCGCGGTGACGCTGTCCATCGGGGAGAAAAGTCGTGCTTCATATCTGCGCTTCTTTGAAGCCGGAGCGGACCGTTATTTGCTGCGGCACGAAACCGCGGATTACGACCATTATCGGCGGCTGCACCCTCCGGAGCTTTCTCCGGAGCACCGCAGGGAATGCTTGTGGAATCTGAAGGAAATCGGTTATCAGGTGGGTACCGGATTCATGGTCGGAGCACCGGGACAGACGGCGGAATGTCTGGCTGAGGATATGCTGTTTATCCGCGAGCTGGAGCCTCATATGGTTGGCATAGGGCCCTTTGTACCCCATCACGAAACGCCCTTGGCAAAGGAGCCGGGAGGCTCGGTGGAGTTGACTTTGTGGTGCATAGGTGTGCTCCGCCTCATGCTCCCTCAGGCTCTGATTCCTGCGACGACAGCACTGGGAACTATTGCGCCGGACGGACGGGAGCAGGGGATACTTGCCGGAGCCAATGTAGTGATGCCGAATCTGTCGCCGGTGGCGGTACGGAAGAAATATGAACTTTATGATAACAAAATCTGTACAGGAGAGGAAGCTGCAGAATGCCGCTTCTGCCTGGCAGGGAGAATGGAACGGATCGGGTATCACATTGCGGTATCCAGAGGAGATCATCCATCGAGAAGAAAGGAAGAAGCAGATGTATGATATGATGTCGCCGCGCGCGGAGGAATTTATTAACCATGAGGAAATTCTAAAGTGTCTTGAGTACGGCGAGAAGAACAAAGACAACCGGGAGCTGATTGACGAAATTCTCGAGAAAGCGCGGCTGCGCAAAGGGATTTCCCATAAGGAGGCGATCGTGCTTCTGAATTGTGAGCTGGAGGACAAAAATCAGGAAATTTATGCTTTGGCGGAGCAGATAAAAAAAGATTTTTACGGAAATCGAATCGTGATGTTCGCGCCGCTGTATCTTTCCAACTACTGTGTGAACGGCTGTGAATACTGTCCTTACCACCAGCGGAATAAGGATATCCCGCGGAAAAAACTGACGCAGCAGGAAATTCGGGACGAGGTGATCGCTCTGCAGGATATGGGGCACAAAAGGCTGGCCATCGAAGCCGGGGAGGATCCGGTGAATAACCCGATCGAGTACATCCTGGAGTCCATCAATACGATCTACAGCATCAAACACAAGAACGGGGCGATCCGTCGGGTGAACGTGAATATCGCGGCTACAACGCCTGAGAACTACAGGAAGCTGAAGGAGGCCGGAATCGGAACATATATTTTGTTCCAGGAAACCTATCACAAGGAAAACTACGAGCGGCTGCACCCCACGGGGCCTAAGCACGACTATGCATACCATACGGAGGCAATGGATAGGGCCATGGATGCCGGAATCGACGATGTGGGGCTGGGCGTGCTGTTCGGCCTGAACAATTACAAATATGATTTCATCGGGATCCTGATGCATGCGGAGCATCTGGAGGGGGCGAAAGGCTGCGGCCCCCACACCATCAGTGTCCCGAGGGTGCGCCCGGCGGACGACATCGATCCGGAGGTGTTCGACAACAGTATTTCTGACGATACCTTTGCAAAAATCGTTGCCTGCATCCGCATCGCTGTGCCGTACACCGGGATGATCGTTTCCACGCGGGAAAGTCAGAAAACCCGGGAGCGCGTGCTGCATCTGGGGATTTCGCAGATCAGCGGAGGATCCAGAACCAGTGTCGGCGGGTATGTGAATGAGGAACGTCACGACGAAACCGCGCAGTTTGATGTCAATGATCTGCGGACGCTGGACGAAGTTGTGAACTGGCTGATGGGAATGGGCTATGTTCCCAGCTTCTGCACGGCGTGCTACCGCGAGGGGCGCACCGGCGACCGATTCATGTCCCTTCTGAAGAGCGGACAGATTGTCAACTGTTGTCATCCCAATGCACTGATGACTCTGAAGGAGTATCTGGAGGATTATGCCTCACCGGAAACAAAGGAAATCGGGGACGCGCTGATCGCGCGCGAGCTCGACGTAATCACAAACCCTGTGGTAAGGAAAAAGTGCGAGGATTACCTGAATAACATCCACACAGGCAAAAGAGATTTCAGATTTTAAAAACAGCGGCGCTGCCGAGCGGGACGTAACGACGTGCATGACTCGCGTTGGCACCGCTGCGACTTGCGACAGTACACTGCGCACGACGATATTGCGGCAACTTGCGCTACGAGTTGCGACAGTGCCGCGCACCGCGATGACTTGCGCGACAGTACACTGCGTCATGCCGACGAAGGTTCGTGAAACCGGGCTATACGAAAAGCCCCGGTGCACGACGGGAGGAATATATGAGCTTGAACGACACACCATCCGGTGAACGGATCCACATCGGCTTCTTCGGCCGCCGAAACGCCGGGAAATCCAGCATTGTCAACGGCATCACAGGTCAGAAGCTGTCCATCGTTTCCGACCGGGAAGGAACGACGACAGACCCCGTGTACAAGGCCATGGAACTGTTGCCTTTGGGACCGGTGATAATTATTGACACGCCGGGGTTCGACGATGAAGGGACTCTCGGAGAGCTTCGAGTTGCAAAAACCCGAGAAGCATTGCGCAAAACAGACATTGCGGTTCTTGTCATTGACGGCATCCGCGGAGAAACACCGGAGGACAGGGAACTTCAGCAGATTTTTATCAAGGAGAGGATTCCATTCATCATCGTATATAACAAGGCAGATCTGATGGATCCGGCTACGGTTGCCAAAATCGAGGGCTGTCGTGAACCCGGGACGACCGACAGCTCCGCAGGCAGCGAAATGACAATTGACGAAAAACAGCCGGTGATTCTTTGTGCCAGCGCAGAGAAGGGATGGGGGATCCTCAAGCTGAAAGAGACACTGGCTGCTTTGTCGCCGAAAAAAACAGACGTGCCTCCACTTGTCAGGGATTTGCTTTCCCCCGATGATCTTGTGGTGCTGGTAATCCCTATTGACGAGTCGGCTCCGAAAGGGCGCCTGATACTGCCTCAGCAGCAGGCGATTCGGGACATTCTGGATGCGGGCGCCTCTGCGCTTGCCTGCCGGGAGACGGAACTAGAGGAAACGCTGAAGCGTCTGGACCGTCCGCCGGAACTTGTGATCACAGACAGCCAGGCATTTAAGGCGGTTGCGGAGATCGTTCCGGAATCCGTTCCTCTGACCTCTTTCTCGATTCTGATGGCGAGGCACAAAGGATTTCTGGATGTGGCTCTTGCCGCGGTGCCGGCTGTCGGCAGACTTTCTGACGGCGATCCTGTTCTGATTGCGGAAGGATGTACTCATCACAGACAGTGCAACGATATCGGCACGGTAAAAATTCCCCGCTGGCTCCGTGCATACTCTGGCGCGGATATCGTGGTCGAGACCTGCTCCGGGCGCGAATTCCCGGAAAAACTGGACGGATACCGTCTGGTGGTTCATTGCGGCGGCTGCATGCTGAATGAGCGAGAGATCCAAAGCCGTATGCGGCAGACAGTATCACAAGGTGTGCCGTTCATCAATTACGGCGTGCTCATCGCACTTGTGACAGGAATTCTTCCGCGCAGCATCCGCATGCTGAACAAAGGCGTCCCCACTGAAACCACTGAAGCCCATTGAAAACTGCTGAAACCCTTTGAAGATCATGCCGGCAGCCCGGAGAGCCCTTTCGACGGGGCTGAATGTTAAACATCAAATCGCAAATTAACGATTACAAACCCGTTTAAAAGACCCTTGTTCGGGAAATCTGCCACATTTCTCGCAAAAAAACAAAAATGTGGCAGGTCTGACCGCCCTCTAACTCGTCCGGTATCATGCCGTCATGTTCATACCTGACGCTGCGCACCGCCGACTCTTTTTATCTTGCACTTGAATGCAACTATATTTCCATTCGTGTATACGCCCATATATCCATACATACATCCATTTGTACATACATTCATATACCTATCCGGAACTGTAAGAGTGTGTATCCACAGTCGTTAATACTTTCGGAACATCAGCGTTTCTGTATATTTGGATGCGAAACCATGCGGCAAGTCGATCCGGCAATGGAAAAATTGTCGGGGGATTCGACAACAAAAAGCTGCGCCCGGATATCCGGCAACAGAAAAATAAGAAATTCAACACATAGAAAAAAAGAAATCCGATACGCAGAAAAGAGGGTTGACAGATCAACCGCCGTCTGTTATTATACTTAAAAATATTTAGTTAAAATATTTTAATTAAATATTTTTAAATTATATCGTGCGATCTCACGCGACAACTCGAAACATCGCATGCAACCGCATGAATTATCTTATGGAGCCGTGCGAAATACTGTGTAAGGCCGCGTGGATTATCTCGCGAGGGGACAAGCAAAAACTGCTTATGGAACAGAGCGTCCGGTCATGGAGACCGGCAGACGAGGAGGTACCCGTTATGAATTTTGAGAAAATCAAGGAAATTATGGTAGACACATTGAGCTGTGATGAGGAAAAGATCCGGCCTGAAGCGAGAATCGCGGAGGATCTTTCCATTGATTCACTGGATGCCGTGGAACTGGTCATGGCGTTGGAGGAAGAGTTTGATATCAAGATTCCGGATGAGGAGCTTGGCAAGATGAAAACTGTCCAGGATATCGCGGACTGTGTCGCCAGATATCAGGCGTAACGCGGTGCCTCGGTTTTGCAGGAAACAGTCAGGCGGGAAGCAGGCAGGAAAATGGAAAAGAAAGAGATATTCGATCTTATAAAAAAATTCGAGAGGTCTGAGCTGACTGCGCTGGAATATGAGGCGGACGGCGATAGGCTTCGCCTGGAAAAGACGGAGAAGAGAGATGGGGTTACTGAGGAACTGCTGAGACAGCTTCTTTCTCTTGTGGCGGCAGGCACAAAAAAGGAGTCGGAGATGAGAGGCGGTATGCTTTGTGCGGGCGCCACAGAAAATATTTCGGGTTCTGGCGCTCCACTAGCTTCTCCAGACTCTGATTTGCTGAGAGGAGTCGATTCGCCGGGAATCTCGCCGGAGTCTTCGGACACTTCTCCATCACCTGACTTGTCGGGTGGAATCGCGACGCCGGAAACCGTCAAAGCGCCTCTGGTTGGAATTTTCTATCGCGCTGCAGCGCCGGGAGCAAAACCTTTTGTGGAAATCGGCGATACGGTCAAAAAAGGGGAGGTTATGTGCATCATTGAGGCTATGAAGGTCATGAATGAGATTAAGGCGCCCTGCGATCTGACAGTAACGAAGGTTCTGGGGGTCGACGGTGAACTGGTGGATTGCGGAAGGACACTGTTCGAGGTGGAAAAATGCTGAGAAGGGTACTTATTGCCAATCGCGGAGAGATTGCAGTTCGGATTATCCGGGAATGCAGAGACGCATCAATTGGTACGGTGGCGGTTTATTCGGAGGCTGATCTCAACGCCCTTCATGTAATGCTCGCCGACAAGGCTGTCTGCATCGGGAAGGCCCCTTCTGCCCTGAGTTATCTGAACATGGAGAACATTATTGAAGCAGCCAGGGGAACCGGATGTGAGGCGATTCATCCGGGCTTCGGGTTTCTCTCGGAAAATCCTGAATTTGCAGCTTTGTGCAGGGAAAACGGACTGATCTTCGTCGGTCCTCCGGCGCAGGTGATTGATAAACTCGGGAACAAAGCTGAGGCCAGGAAGACCATGAAAGCGGCCGGAGTGCCGGTGGTGCCGGGGTCTGACGGACCCGTGGAGACCGTGGAGGATGCGGAAACAATTGCGGAACAGATTGGATATCCTGTGCTGATCAAGGCCTCTGCAGGCGGAGGAGGCCGAGGAATGCGCGTAGCGGAGAATTCTGGTGAAGTGCGACGGGCCTTTGAGGACGCACGGCTGGAGGCTGAGAAGTGTTTTGGAGACGGAACCGTCTACTTGGAAAAGTTGGTTCGAAATCCCCGGCACGTTGAATTTCAGATTCTCGCTGATCAGTATGGCAACGTGATTCATCTGGGCGAACGGAACTGCTCGATTCAACGCAGAAATCAGAAGATGATTGAAGAGGCTCCGGACTGGTGTCTGAGTGAGGAGCTTCGCGCGCGGATGGGAGCGGATGCGGTGAAGGCTGCTCGGGCCGCGAGGTACCGGAACGCAGGAACTGTGGAATTCATTGTGGACGGAGATCGTTACTACTTCATCGAGATGAACACGAGACTGCAGGTAGAGCATCCGATTACAGAGATGATCACAGGGGTCAATCTTGTCAGAGAGCAGCTGAGAATCGCGTCGGGACTTCCGCTGGAAATCAGTCAGCAGGACGTCCGAACCCGGGGGCATGCCATCGAGTGCAGAATCAATGCGGAGGATATTTTCCGGAACTTCGCTCCCAGTCCGGGACATGTGGGATTTCTGCACTTCCCTGCCGGCAATCATGTGCGCGTGGAAAGTGCTTTGTACAGCGGATGTGATATCAGCCCGTTTTATGATTCCATGGCGGCGAAGATCATAGTCTACGGTGACACCCGGCTGGAGGCTATCCGCAGAATGCGCCGTGCGCTGGGCGAAACAATCATCAAGGGCGTCAGAACGACGCTTCCGATCCAGCATTTGATCATGTATCATCAGGACTTTCTCCGGGGGCACTACAACACGGGGTTTATTGAGAACAATCTGGAGGAACTGATCAGTATCTATGAGGCAGCAGGAGGCCGAAATGAATCCATTCAGTGAACGGAAAGACATTCTGAACGCAATCAATCGGGTGATTCGTCCGGAGACAGGAAACGGCGAGCGAAGTGACGACGGGGAAGTTCTGGAATGCAGGGCCTGCGGAAGCCGCTCCACAAAGGGAGAGCTGCGCGAGAATTTGTATGTCTGTCCCCATTGTGGGTTTCACAGCAAGGTTTCTGCCCGGAGCAGGATACGCATGATAGCCGACAAGGGAAGCTTCCGAGAAATCTCCAGAACGCTGGAAGGCTCGGATCCGTTGGATTTTCCGGGATACCGCGAAAAGACAGCGCAGGCTCGTGAGACAACCGGGTTGCGGGAGGCCGTGATCACTGGTACCTGCCGTATCGACGGCTATAAGGTGGTTATTGCCGTGATGGACAGCCGGTTTCTGATGGCCAGTATGGGAATGGCGGTGGGAGAGAAAATTACCCGCGCCTGCGAGTACGCAGTCAAGAAGAAGCTTCCGCTGATAATCTTTTCCGCATCCGGAGGAGCTCGCATGCAAGAGGGGATTCTGTCTCTGATGCAGATGGCGAAGACCTCTGCGGCAATCGCAAGGCATGATGAGGCCGGTCTTTTGTATATCAGCGTCCTGACGAACCCGACGACCGGGGGCGTCACAGCGAGTTTTGCGAGCCTGGGGGACGTGATTCTGGCAGAGCCGGGAGCGCTCATCGGCTTCGCCGGTCCCAGAGTCATCGAGCAGACGATAGGAGAGAAGCTGCCTGAGGGATTTCAGCATGCGGAGTTTCAGCGGGAGCACGGATTCGTGGATGTGGTAGTTTCCCGGCCGGAAATGAGGGAAACGCTGGCGCGCCTTCTTCGACTGCATCAACAGTGAAAGCACAGATGCGCAGGAACTCCGCGACCGTATCAGAGGACAAAGCACGGGGATGCAGGGAATCCACTCCTGCACCAGAGGAGAAAAGTACAGATGGACAGAGAATTCACGGCTGCGGATCGGGTTCTGTCAGCCAGAGATCAGAAAAGACCGACGTGCAGGGAGTATATCGACCGTATCTTTCATGACTTCACGGAACTTGCGGGAGATCGGTTTTTCGGGGAGGATCCCGGCATTCTCGGCGGAATCGGAAACTTTCACGGGGTTCCGGTTACGGTGATTGGACAGCAGAAGGGAAGAAGCCTGGAAGAGAATCTGAAGTACCGTTTCGGGATGCCGAATCCGGAGGGTTATCGGAAAGCTGTACGGCTGATGAAGCAGGCAGAGAAATTCGGCCGCCCTCTGATAACCTTTGTTGACACCCCGGGAGCGTATCCGGGAAAGGAGGCAGAGGAAAGAGGTCAGGGAGAAGCCATCGCGCGGAGCATCGAGGTGATGAGCCGGCTTGAGGTTCCATGCATCGCCGTTTTCATCGGAGAAGGTGGAAGCGGCGGGGCGCTGGCACTGGCTGTGGCGGACCGGATCGTCATGCTGGAGAACAGCATCTTTTCAATTTTGTCGCCGGAAGGCTTCGCCAGTATTTTGTGGAAGGATGCCGGACTATGGAAAGAGGCGGCGGAGGCGATGAAACTGACAGCGGAGGATCTCAGCCGGCTCGGAATCTGTGATGTTATCGTGCAGGAGCGGGATATCGCGGAGGAAGCCGGGCGGGACCGACTCTTCGTGGATACGGATCGGGTGATCTGGGAGCAGCTTGAGCCGCTTCTGAAACTCAACGGCCGGGAACTTCGTCGGGGAAGATACAGAAAACTCAGGAACATAGGAAATTTCAATGGCAGGAATTAAGATAACCGGGTACGGCTGTGCCCACGGAGACAGAACTGTAACAAATGAAGAACTGGCGCGTGTTGTGGATAGCAGCGACGCGTGGATACGCAGCAGGACCGGGATTGAAAGCAGATATTTCGCGGATAACCGGTCGAATCTCGATATGGCCTGTGAAGCAGCAGGGATGGCGCTTCAGCGTTGGGGCGGAGATCGGGGAGCCGTGGATCTCCTGCTGGTATGCACATTTACGCCGGATCTGGCAACGCCTTCAGTGGCGTGCGGAGCGGCGGGGAGGTTGGGACTTTCACAGAAAGTTATGTGTCTGGATATCAACGGTGCCTGCTCGGGATTTGTGTACGGCTGCACTCTGGCACACGCCATGCTTACCGCCGGAGATGCGCGCTGTGCACTGGTCATCGGAAGTGAGAAGATCTCTCCGCTGATGGATCTGACGGAGCGGGGAAGCGCGATTCTTTTCGGGGACGGAGCGGGAGCCGTGGTGCTGGAGGCAGATGGAACAAAGGAATTCGCTTCGTATTCCGACTGTATCCCGGAGTCGGAGACACTCTTCTGCGAGCGATTCGATCCGGCGATCATGATGAAGGGACAGGAGGTCTATCGATTTGCTGTCAATGCGGTTCCGGAAAGCATTTACGGAGTTCTCCGCAGAGCCGGGAGAAGAGTGGAGGATGTGGACTGGTTTATCTGTCATCAGGCAAATCTCAGAATTCTGCGCAGCGTCGCGGGGAAACTGGATGTGGGAATGGAACACTTTTATGTGAATATCCAACGGTATGGGAACACATCGGCGGCCAGCGTCGCTATCTGTCTCAGCGAGATGCTGGAAAAAGGATTGCTGAAACCGGGACAGAGAGTCGTCATCACCGGCTTCGGAGCGGGGCTGACGTGCGGATCGATTCTGCTCACCGTATAGCGCCTGCGGCGAAACACAGAGTCCGCGACGCAGCAGGGAGTCCGAGGCGGAGCGCAGTACTTGCGATGCAGCACGGAGTCCGCGGCGGAGCACAAGGTGCGCGGCGGAGTATAGCGCCCGCGGTGGAATATAGAGGGCAAAGCAAAATAGGAGGAATATGAATATCAACAAAATGTTCGGGATAGAATTCCCGATTTTTCAGGGAGGCATGGCGAACATCGCGACCGGGGAATTCGCTGCGGCTGTTTCCAATGCCGGCGCCATGGGAATTATCGGAGCCGGAGGTATGGACAGTGCTGATTTACGGGAGAATATCCGGCGCTGTAAAGACAGAACGGCTCGCCCCTTCGGCGTCAATATCATGCTGATGAACCCCTGTGCGGACGAGATGGCGGAAATCGTCTGCCGGGAGGGGGTTTCCCTTGTGACTACCGGAGCGGGGAACCCTGGGAAATACGTAGAACGGTGGAAAAAAGCAGGGATACGGGTTTTTCCGGTGGTATCGTCTGTGGCGCTGGCAAGACGTCTCGCCGCTTCGGGTGTGGACGGACTGATTGCAGAGGGATGTGAAAGCGGCGGTCATATCGGAGAACTGACTACGATGACGCTGGTTCCGCAGGTCGCTGATGCGGTGGATCTTCCGGTAATTGCGGCCGGAGGCATCGCCGGAGGCCGTCAGATGGCGGCCGCTGAGATTCTGGGTGCCTCCGGCGTGCAGATCGGTACGATTCTGCTTGCCAGTGAGGAATGTCCGATTCATCAGAACTATAAAGACGCGCTGATCCGGGCGAAGGACAACGATACTGTAGTTACAGGAAGAACCGTAGGGGCGCCGGTGCGGATATTGAAAAATCCCATGGCCCGGGAATATCTGAGAAAAGAACGGGCAGGTGCGGAGAAAATGGAGCTGGAAGCCTTTACGCTGGGTTCGCTGCGCAAGGCGGTGATGGAGGGCGATGTCAGAAACGGTTCGCTTATGGCGGGACAGGTGGCGTCGCAGATCAAGGAGATCCGCCCGGTTCGGGAGATCCTGGAACAATTGGAGAAGGAATATGAAGAAATTGCTGGATAAGCTGTCAGTCCCTGTAATTCAGGGAGGCATGGGAATCGGGATCTCCATGGGAGGACTCGCCGGAGCTGTGGCTGCGGAGGGCGGAATGGGAGTCATCTCCACTGCGAATATCGGATTTCGTGAGCCTGATTTCCGGGAAAATCCTCTTGCTGCCAATATCCGGGCGCTGCGGCAGGAAATACGCAAGGCGCGGGAAATCGCAGGAGGACGCGGACTGATCGCGGTAAACGCCATGGTGGCAACAACGGAGTTCGCGGTCATGGTCCGGGAAGCGGTTCGCGCGGGAATCGATGCGGTGATCAGCGGCGCCGGATTGCCTCTGACCCTTCCGGAGGCTGCTGGAGAAGGGACTCTTCTCGCACCTGTCGTGTCGGGAGACAGGGCCGCAGCCCTTCTGTTGAAACACTGGGAACGCAAGTTCCAATGCCGACCGGATTTTGTTGTCGTAGAAGGCAGCAAAGCCGGAGGGCATCTCGGGTTCCGTAAGGAGGAACTGCTCGATGGCACAGCCAAAAGCCTGCGGGATACGGTGAAGGCGGTGAAACAGAAGGTGGGAGAGATACCAGTATTCGCGGCGGGAGGCGTTTTCAGCAGAGAGG
>Ga0256404_1003077_pt1 | contig 35130 bp, 26 predicted proteins | sample RumenRJG_01DNA_FD_185990 | JGI IMG/M metagenome (GOLD analysis project Ga0256404, IMG submission 185990) | Bovine rumen microbial communities from Lethbridge, Alberta, Canada - RJG_01 | ecosystem: Host-associated > Mammals > Digestive system > Stomach > Rumen | place: Canada: Alberta | collected... | reverse complement strand
AAAAATGGAGTAGCTTTTGACAAAGAAAATTAGTAGTAATAGAATATATACATCTAAAGAATTCTAAATATCCTATGAAGGTGGAGTCTGCTTATACCCAACTGACAATAAATTTACGCCGTCGTCATTAAAGTAGAGTATAGAATAAGTGCTGTAATTAGTGTATAATCATTATAGATGATTATAATATAACAATATGTGTGTAAGGGGCTTCTTAATGAAAACGATAAAAAAAGACATTGACGGGAAAAAAGTTGAAATAAAAGTATATAAAAGTAATAGGACTAGAACAGAAGGTGATATAGAAATGGATAAGCGTGCAAAATCAGCAGTGAAAGCTGCTGTAAAGAAAGCAAAAGTATGCAGTTATCCTATAGCGAGTTACGATAAGAGTGTCAATAAACCGTACATAGAGTATCCGGATGGAAGAAGAGAATATGGAGAGTAGGAAACCTTTGTTAGTTGTTTTTGCCGGGCCAAATGGATCTGGCAAAAGTACAATAGTTGAGCATTTTGGAGTATTAGAAAGATATACTAATGCTGATGATGTAGTTTATAGCACTGAGATGACAAATTACGAGGCAGCACAGTATGTTTATGAGCGCAGGAATAAATATCTAAACGAGTTAAAAAATTTTTCTTTTGAAACAGTCCTATCATCTGATTATAGTATGGATATCATAAGGAAGGCACATGAAAAAGGTTATTTTATCAAATGTATTTTTGTTCTGACCATAAGTCCTACATTAAATGCTTTAAGGATTAAAGCAAGAGTAGAGCAAGGAGGGCACGATGTGCCAGAAGAAAAGATTTATGATAGATATGATAGATCTTTAGACAATATTAAAGAGTTAGTTCAGATATGTGATATTCTTCATATATATGATAACACTTGGTCAGAACCACAAAGAATTTTTAGAAAACACAAAGAAGAGGACTATAAGATTTTTCCGAATGATTCCTGGGATCAGGAAAGGATACTTGAATTGATTTCGTGACTCTGGGAGAAGTTTTGATTATTGCTGCTTATCATTAAGAAAGGCAGAGAAAGTACTTTGGTAGCATCTATTCGAAACATGATGAGTAAGCTTAAGCTTTCGGCAGAGGAAGCCATGGATACCCTCGACATTCTCAAGAATGAGCGAAGCAAGTATATGACAATGCTGTAAAAACAATATTTGATTAAAAAAGACCAGCGTCTATTTGTGATAGTTGCTGGTTTTTTATTATATAAGATTTGAAAAATGCCGTTGACATATACAAACAACTGTTCTATAATCATATATAGAACAAACGTTTGCTCATTGCTAGTGTTATGAGAGGTGGTGAGGTCGATGGATAACTTGTATTCAGATTTTGCGTATGATGACGCATTTCGTACAATGGTAGTGAAGTGCGATGAATTGCTCATACCATTTATCAATTATATGTTCGATATGAATTACAGCAAGAATGCGCAGATTATTAGGAACGCTAATGAGAGGTATTTAGATCAGCAAGGTGGTGCGCAGGATAAGAGGATTACTGATTCGTTGCTCAAGATTAGAGAGAACGATGTGGTGCATACATATCATGTAGAGTGTGAGAGTAAAGATGATACAGATGGAACGATTATAGTTCGGTTGTTTGAATATGATGCGCAGATTGCACTTGATAGGGGAGAAGTTAGTCTTGGAAGGTTGGATGTATTTTTTCCACATACAGGCATTCTCTTCTTGAGTTCTTCAGACTCAACCCCAGATAAGATGGAGATTGTAATGCATACATCTGGTGGTGACAACAATTACTTTGTTGATGTGATGAAGGAGGCAGATTTCGATTTAGAGAAGGTTTATAAGAATGATTTGTATTTTTTGCTGCCGTTCTATTCGTTTAATTACAAGAGTGAGTTTGATGCCATAGAGGCGGATGTGGCAAAGCAGGATGAATTTGTTGAGATTTATCGTGGGATAATAGATACACTTGAAGAATTAGTGGCAGAGGGTATGTTGTCCTCATTTTCGAAAGATGTTATAATTAGCTTAATAAATAAAGTATCGTATAAGCAGCTTATGAAGCAGAAGCAGACACAGAAGAAAGTGGGTGATCTAATGGGTGGCAAGGTATTAGATTTGGATATAATTAAGGCACATGATGATGGAATTAGAGAAGGCATTTCTCAGGGTATCTCTCAGGGCATTTCTCAAGGTATTTCTCAGGGAGAAGAGAGTGGACAGAATAAACTTGTTAAGGCTGTCGAGTTGCTCCGCGAAGGTATGGACAAAGAAGATATCCTTAAGCAAGGGATAGATATTAAGACTATTGAGCTTGCGGAAGGGATAAGATAGCTTAGTAAAGATGTTTGAAGCTAAGACTACAGTTGGACCAGTGACTATTAATTAGTTGCTGGTTTTTTTATATATTATACAAATTTATAATGCACATCACAAAATATATGATATAATGTAATTTCAGTATATAGAAAGGTGAGTAGAAATGGCTAAGAGTTCTAGAAAAAAGAAAAAGGCACAACAGAAGAAAAATAACGCACAGCAAAATAGTAGCAAAGCTAAGAGCACTGCCAAGGTAAATGAAGCCGAAGAGGCCGCTAAGGCAGCTGAAACTACTAGCGCTGATGCATCTAATAATACAACTAATAATTCGCAAGACAAGGTTGAGAATAATACTTCCCAACAAACGACAGAAACTAATAATACCTACACAACTAGGAAGGAAGAGCGAGAGAAGAAGACGCCCTTCTTTTTAAATGTAGAATTTGCCAAGAAGCCTAAGGAATATTTCGCAGCATTTATTCCTATTATTTTGGTGCTTGGATATATTCCGATTCTTATGCGTACACTTACATATAGTACCTTCTTAGAAGACTATGAGTGGGTTGCACCAGGTAACACAAGTCAGGTTGATGTGTTCCTTAAGATTAAGGCAATTGTATTTCTTGTTGTTGCAGTAGTTACCTTGTTCATAATGCTTATATGGTTCTTCAATGGTAAGCGTAATGTATTCAAGAGAATGAAGTCTGTTCCATTCTATTTAATTGGAGTAGCAGTACTATTTGTGATTATATCTGGAATTTTTGCGAGCAATAAGCCACTTCTACTTTTAGGAGGATTCGAGAATTTTGAGAGTATATTTGTAACCTTATCCTACTTTATAGTTATGATATATACCTTCATATTATTCTCTCAATCCGACTCGATATATCGTGATATGCAGTTTGTATATCGTGCTTCCCTTCCTGGTTTTCTAATTATCTCTATAATTGGACTATTCCAGGTGTTCAATCTTGATTTGTTCAAGACTGAATTCGGTAAATTCTTATTTGCATCCTCTGAATACAGACAACCGGGAGCATCTATTACAGTTGGAACAGGTGAATATACAACACTTCACAATATCGATTACGTATCAACCTTCTTCGCTATGTGGGCAATGATATTCTTAATCATGTTCACCATGGGCAAGAATCCTAAGGAGAAGATTGTTCGAGGAGCACTACTTGTTCTTACATTATTCGATATGTTTGCAGCAGGTTCTGACGGTGGACGACTTGGTTTTATTGGCGGAATTATAGTTCTTGCTATTCTTGTCTCTGTTAAGAGTAAGAAGAGATTAGCTATTGTCGCTGGTGTAATAGTAGTTGCTATTGTAGCTGTATTTGCAGTACCACAACTTCGTAACCATGTAGTTAGTGGTATTGGCGCAACAGATAGTAATGCTGAGGCAAGCTACAGAATTCATCATATAACACCTAAGTCAGATGGAGTATACTTCGACTTGGATGGCAAGGAATACTCGGTGGCATATTCTTATGACAATAACACCCTTAAGGTTGATCTTAAGAATGCAGATGGCAGTCCGATTAATGGGACATACCATGAGGCCGCCAGCAAACAGCCACAATACTTCGAATATTCTAAGAAGGATATAGGCAAGAATGGTCTTACTATATCTGAATATAGAGCCCAGGGTCAGGATGGCAAGATTGACCATGGAATAATGGTAGGCAAGCAGGGCGAGAGTTTAACATTTGCCGTAAGTAATGAGGTTGATAAGAGTGGCGAATACTATTTCACCAACCCTTATGGAAGATTCGTTCAGAATGATGGAACTGATATTGCAAATGCTCATGTATTCCCTGACAAATTATTTACAGGCAGAGGAACAATATGGAATAAGACACTTCCGCTTCTTAAGGATCACTTGTTAATAGGATGTGGTAGTGGACTGTTTATAACAGATTTTCCACAGAATAATTACATTGACAAGATGAATGGAAATACAAATTATGATGTTAAGCCTCATAATTTATACATGCAGTACTGGGTTGAAGAAGGACTTCCATTCTTGCTTTGCATGCTGGTATTCTTTGTATTGTATTATGTAATGATAATCAAGGGATTAGCTGTTAAGGAAGGCGGCATAACTGATGCAGCCAACAGAAGAATTGCAATTGCCTGCACAGCAACAGTTACTGTGTTCTTGGTAGCAGGAATTCCAGGAGATTCCATGATTGTTCATTCACCAACCTTCTGGACCTTCCTTGGTCTTGGAATGGCTGCAGGATGGACAGAACTTAGACGCAAGAAGAAAGCGTAATTTGAATTATAAGTAATAGAGGAGTTAAGATGGAGTATAGAGAACGAGAAATTGATCTCATTAATCTGTTATGGAAGATGGCATTTGCCTGGCGCTGGTGCCTTGTAGCTGCATTAGTGTGCGCAATTTTGGCGCCAGGAGTAAAGTATTATAAGGACCTTAGTTCTTACAATGAGTCTCTTAATAAGCAGGAAGAGGTTCAGACTGTTAAGAATACCATGTCCAAGGAGGAGCAGAAGGCTTTACTTACTAAGAATCTTAAGGCGGATGAGAAGGCTGCAGTTGAAATGGCTGTCATCTCCACCAAAGACTATAATGACGCCCTTAAATATCTTAATACTTCTCCTGTAATGCAGATAGACGCATATAATGAAGAAGTATATAATCTCGACTATTATCTTGATTCAGGATATGTTAATGATGCTAATGGTGTAAATAAAGATAGTTACACTAATTCAGTTCTAGCTGCTTACTGTAGCCTTGTTAATGATGGTGCTGTGGCAGAGAATGCAGCACGTCTAGAAGGTAATATGTATACAGTATCACAGCTTCAGGAAATGATTACTGCGGAATATGTTGAGAGCGTGATCAAGGTTAACATTATTGCTCCTGATGCTGCCCTTCGCGAGAGATTGGCAGGTGTGGTCAGAGATACATTTGCAGCCAATTCAGATAAGATTGCCAGTGATATTGGCTCTCACAGCATTGTTGTAATGAGTGAGTATCAGACGACTCGTGTGGACAATGACTTATTGACTAAGCAGAAGGAGGCTAAAAGCCGTCTTACAACTGCTAAGACTGCTGTTGATACTAACAAGAAGAACTTGAAGGATGCGCAGCTTACAGCATACAACAATCTTGTTGCTCTTGATGCAGATGAGACTTCTGCTAATATGTCAAATGCTAATGCCACAAGCACTACATCTGACACAAGTAGCAGTGAGACTTTAACCAAGCCATCATTTAGCATTAAGTATGCATTGCTTGGATTTATAATCGGTATCCTGGTAGTTGCAGTTATTGTTGCTCTTATTGATATTCTTGGTGGCAAGCTTAATAGTGCGGCAGAGCTTAAGGATGTATTCGGCATTCGTAGTCTCTACATCATTAGGAAAGAGAAGCATTACAAGGGTATTGATGCATGGCTCTACAAGATGCGTTATAAGAATAAGAGGAATAATACAGCTGAAGAATCTATAGAGCATTTTATGACTAATATTAGTCTCCTTCTTAAGGGTAAGGAGCTTGACAGAATATATGTTACGGGAACTAAGGTAGATGCTCTTGAGAATGCCACGAGAGATGTCCTAATTAATGGACTGGGTAAAGAAGGCATATCAGTTGAGTTTGGAGACAATGTCTGCGTTGATCAGAATTCCTTGGTAAAGGCAGATGAGGCCAAGGCAGTTCTTGTTGTTGAAGGAATTGGCACTTCATCCTTTAATAACATTTGCCAGGAATTCACAACATTTAACCAACACGAGATTGATGTTGTAGGTGGAGTAGTTATGGAATAATTGTTAGAGGTTAGGTATACGAAGTGGATAGCGTTAAGAAGATGAATAAAGAGAAAAAACAGGTTTGGATTAGACGAATCTTTCTTATATTGCTTGATATTATATGTATTGGCGTCGCTGGAATGGCGGCGCTCTTGTTGCGTTTTGATTTTCATTTTCCGCAGATAGACGAAAGGTATCTTGACGCTTTTCTATATTATCTTCCTATACATATTGTGCTTACACTTATAATATTCACCCTGTTCCATATGTACAACAGCTTATGGGAATTCGCCTCCATTAATGAAATGGTGCGAATTATTATTGCGTGTTTTGTGGCAGAACTTGAACATTTCGTAGGAATGAACATAATGTTCTTCTCTATGAGTCCTTACGTTATGCCAAGAAGCTTCTGGCTCTTAGAGGTTGTGAGCTTGATTGTTCTTGTTGGTGGCATCCGATTTCTATACAGAGTGATTAGGCGTATGTCTAGAAGCTACAAGGTGGATAGGGAGAATCGTGTATTGCTTGTAGGCGCTGGGGAGGCGGGCAATGCCATCCTTCGTGAGATTAAGAGTAGTGAGTATCTTGATGGCAAGGTTGTATGCGTTGTTGATGATGACAGAACCAAGGTTAATAAATACTTGCAGGGCGTCAAGATTGTTGGTACTCGTGAGGATATTCCATGGGCAGTTGAGAAATACGCTATAACAGACATTTTCATTGCCATCCCATCCCTTCCACGTAAAGAGCTTAAGGTAATTGTTGATTTGTGCTCTGATACAACCTGTCGCATTAAGGCCCTGCCTGGAATGTATCAGATTATTAATGATGAGGTCTCTGTTCGTAAGCTTCGTAATGTCTCTATTGAGGACCTTCTTGGTCGTGACGAGATTGAGGTGGAAAATGACAAAATCGCTGAGTATGTAACCGACAAGGTTGTTATGGTTACTGGTGGCGGTGGAAGTATCGGTTCCGAGCTGTGCAGGCAGATTGCAGATTATAAGCCATCAATGCTGGTGATTGTGGAGATATATGAGAATAACGCCTATGATATTCAGCAGGAGCTTAAGGTGACGCACCCTGAGCTGAACCTGGTGACGCTTATTGCCTCTGTTCGCAATACCAACAGAATGGACTATATATTTAGTACATACAAGCCTGAGATTGTGTTCCATGCGGCGGCTCATAAGCATGTGCCTCTTATGGAGGACAGTCCTAGTGAGGCTATTAAGAATAACGTCTATGGCACTCTGAAGTTGTCTAAGATGTGCGACGCTTACGGCGTTAAGCGAATGGTGCTTATATCTACGGATAAGGCTGTTAACCCGACTAATGTTATGGGCGCATCCAAGAGAATGTGCGAGATGATTGTGCAGGCATATAACGCCCGTTCTAAGACGGAATTTGTTGCTGTTCGCTTCGGTAATGTGCTTGGTTCTAACGGAAGTGTTATTCCTCTCTTCGAGAAGCAGATTGCGGCAGGTGGACCGGTTACTGTAACCCACAAGGACATTGTGCGCTACTTCATGACCATTCCTGAAGCTGTTATGCTTGTGCTTATGGCAGGCTCCATGGCCAAGGGCGGCGAGATATTCGTCCTTGATATGGGAGAGCCAGTTAAGATTGATGATATGGCACGCAACCTCATTCGTCTCTCTGGCTATGTTCCAGACCGTGACATCGAGATTGTCTACACCGGTCTTCGCCCAGGGGAGAAGCTATACGAAGAGCTCCTTATGGATGAAGAGGGCACCCAAAGTACCGAGAACGAACTCATCCACATCGGCCACCCAATCGACTTCGACGAAGAAGCCTTCCTCAAGGAACTCGAAGACAGCTACGATGTCATCATCCGCGAGAACGCAGACATCCGTCAGTTCGTGAAGAAAATGGTTAACACTTACAATCCGTCTTAATATAATTCAGACACAAGTCTATACTATTATGGCATTACAGTAAGCCTTTACTGATAAGGTATATTGGTTTTAGCGCAAGAATATTTTTACGAAAAACCCCCAGAGCGATTTTCTGTATGAGCTCGGGGGTATTTTCGTGAAAATATTTATAATTGACACTAACTTAAAACCTTATCGGTAAAGGCGTATATTTTATCGTCAAATTATATAATATTGTATAATATTTAGTTTTAATAATTGTGACTATTGAATATTATTTTCGATTTGCTATAATAGATGTATGCGAATAAGACGCGCCCTTTATTAGGGAAGAAAAATAATATAATGTAAAGGAGATTTTTAGGTATGAGAAAAGCGTTTATTACACCAACAAAGTACGTACAGGGCGAAGACGAATTATTGAACTTAGGATATTTCGTTAAGACATTTGGTGACAAGGCATTACTTATCGGTGATCCATTTGCACTTAACCTTGTAAAGGATAAGTTAGAAGCTACTCAGAAGAAATGGGGCATTGAGTTAGTTTATGCTGACGGATTTGAAGGCGAGTGCTGCAGAAGCGTAATCACTAAATTGCAGGCACAAGCTAAGGAAGCTGGATGTACTTGTACAATCGGTCTTGGTGGCGGTAAGGCTATTGACACATCTAAGTGTGTTGCTGCTGGAACTAACCTTATTATCTGTCCTACAATCGCTGCAACAGATGCTCCTACATCTCACTCAGCTGTTGTTTACACAGACAATCATGAGTTTGAGGACTATGCTTACTTCAAGCAGAATCCAAGCGTAGTTATGATTGATACTAATGTTATCGTTACAGCTCCTACACGTTTCTTAGTAAGTGGTATGGGTGATGCACTTGCAACATTCTTCGAGGCACGTGCTAACGTACGTTCTTGCTCTAACGTTAATGCTGGACTTCCTTGTGGAGCTAACAGAGCAGAAGGAACAATGTTAGGATATGGTACTGATGCTTCTTATGCACTAGCTACTCTTTGCTATGAGAACCTTAAGAAATATGGTGTTCTTGCTAAGGTTGCTTGTGATAACGAACAGATCACTCCTGCATTCGAGAAGATCGTTGAGACTAACATCTTACTATCAGGTCTTGGATTTGAGTCAAGCGGACTTGCAGCTGCACATGCTATCGTTGATGGTATGACACTTCTTCCTGCACATCATGACTTCTTCCATGGTGAGATGGTTGCATTCTGTACAATTTGTCAGTTAGTATTAGAGAATGCTCCTAAGGAAGAGCTTCTTGAAGTTATCGATTTCTGTATCGCAGTAGGACTTCCTGTATCTCTTGCTGATATGAAGTCTGAGGATGTTGATGATGAATTACTACTCAAGGTTGCTGAGAAGGCTTGTATCCCTGATGAGTCAATTCATAACATGCCATTCCCTGTTACAGCACAGGCTACAGCATCTGCTATTAAGGTTGCTTCACAGATCGGTGCTGCACGTAAGAAGGAAATCAAAACTTGGTAAGATAATATGACTTTTTTGATAACCGAACGAGTGGCGACATTCGTTCGGTTTTCGTGAATTTTTAGAGAAGGAGAAGATTTATATGCAAAAGATAATTAATAGACCTGAGACAGTTGTTATGGAGATGTGTAACGGTATTGCTAATGCACATCCTGATTTGGAATTCATCCAGAAGTATAAGATTGTTAAGAAGAAAGACATCAACAAGAACAAGGTGTCTCTTGTATCTGGTGGTGGTTCAGGACATGAGCCTGCACACGCTGGTTATGTTGGAAAAGGTATGCTTGATGCTGCTGTATGTGGTGACGTATTTGCTTCACCATCACAGGTTCAGGTATATCAGGCTCTTAAGGCTATCGCTTCTGACAAGGGTACATTAATGGTAATCAAGAACTATTCTGGTGATATGATGAACTTCAAGAACGCCGCTGCATTAGCAGAAGAGGACGGACTTAAGGTTGATTATGTTAAGGTTGAAGATGATATCGCTGTTCAGGATAGTTTATATACAGTAGGTCGTCGTGGTGTTGCTGGTACAGTTTTCGTTCACAAATGTGCTGGTGCAGCTGCTGAGATGGGCAAGGACTTAGCTGAGGTTAAGAGAATTGGTCAGAAGGCTGCTGATAATGTTCGTTCCCTTGGATTCGCATTTTCATCATGTACAGTTCCTGCAGCTGGAAAACCTACATTTGACATCTCAGAAGGTGAGATGGAATTCGGTGTTGGTATCCATGGTGAGCCAGGTATCAAGAGAGAGAAGATTGCTACAGCTGACGAGTTAGCAGAGAGAATCGTTCCTGCATTACTTGATGAGCTTAAGCTTAACGGTGAAGAAGTATCTGTTCTTATTAACGGATTCGGTTCTACACCACTTCAAGAGTTATATCTATTCAACAACGCAGTAGCTAAGGTATTAGCTGACAAGGGCGTTAAGACATTTAGAGTATTCGTTGGTAACTTCATGACATCAATCGATATGCTTGGTGCATCTGTATCACTTCTTAAGATGGATGACGAGCTCAAGGAGATGTTAAATGCTGTTTCAGAAGCTCCTGGATTCAGAGTAACAGGACCAGTTGATGCTCCTACATATTCTGAGATTAAGTTCGGCGCTGAAGATAACACTAACGTATCATTTACAGCTGACACATCTAAGATGTCATCAGTTCCTAATGGCGCAACAATTAGCCAGGATGCAGTAGTATTCTTAGTAGATAAGATGGCTGAGATTATTATCGAGAGCGAGCAGCCTTGGTGTGAGCTTGATTCTCATGCTGGTGATGGTGACTTCGGTCAGTCTGTTGCTAAGGGATTCAGACAGGTTAAGAGAGAGTGGAACGAAGTTAATGCTAATAACAACAAGGACATCGGAGATTTCATCGGTGCATTATCTATGATTATCATGGAGAACTGTGGTGGTGCTTCAGGTCCTATCTGGGGTTCAGCATTCCGTTCAGCTGGTAAGTCTACAGAAGGTAAGAAGGAACTAAGCGTTCAGGATATGGCTGACCTTCTTCAGGCTGCTGTTAAGGGCGTTCAGGCTACAGGTGAGAGATCATTTGGTCGTGGAGCTGTTGTAGGAGATAAGACATTAATTGATGCTCTTGTTCCTTGCGCAGACGAGTGGAGCGCTTGTGCATCTGAGGGATGTGACATGAAGACTTCATTTGAGAGAGCTGCTAAGAAGGCCGTTGACGGCGCTGCAGCTACAGCAGAGCACGTAGCTCACATGGGTCGTGCAGGTACAGTTGGTGAGAGATCAATTGGTTATCCTGATGCTGGTGCTTTCGCTCTTGGCGAGATCTTCACAAAGCTTGGAGAGTTAGTACAGTAATTTAGATATGAGTTTAACATAGCAATATGAGTTAGCTTTTTAATCTAGATTGGATTTAATTAATATTAAGAGCTCGGCGTATGCCGAGCTCTTTTTTGTATTATTCTATCTTGAAATGCGAACATTAGTTTGCTATAATAAATACAGGTGCTATCAATACAACGGGTAGGCGGTTAGTCCTCTTTCCAGAGGACACAACTGTGGCCTCTGTTTATCATAGAAATCTCATTTTGGGAAATCCGAAAACGGAGGTGAGGCTTATGCTGACCATCAGTGACCTAATCGCAGTCTTCGGACTGTGTGCGACTTTGTATAGTCTTGGGTACATGCATGGAAAGTATGATTCCAAGACACAAAAATAACCGCCCAAGTCCACAATTGAGCGGTTAAGTTAAAACCACTTAGGGCTAACCGTCTATCGATAGCACCTTTACTATAATTATAATAACATGGCTACTACATATAGTCAATTAGAATCTATATAGTTTGACATGACTAACTCTAGGTGTTAGTATTATTGAAGTATCATAAGAATACGAGATATTTCCTATACACTTATGGTTTGTGCAGAACAATAATTAATCTTAAGGACAGAATTTATGGCAGATAACAACAAACTACAATTTAATATACAGGGTATGTCCTGCGCGGCTTGCGTGGCGCGTGTAGACAAGGCTACAAGAGAGACAGAGGGTGTTGTTGATTGTAGCGTCAACTTGCTGACAAATTCTATGGAAGTAACAATTGGCGACGCTAATTCGCCTGACGAAGTCCAGAGCGGTGATGGATTTGCATCCTCACGGGACAAGTCTTCCATAGCACATGCCATCTCCCAGTCCGTATCCAAGGCTGGATATAAAGCAGTAGAAGTAGATGATGATATCGACAGTGAATCCAAGGTGAAGAACATCAAGGACACCTACAAGAAAGATATCAATAATCACATAGTAAGATTAGTAAGCTCTGGCATTCTTCTACTGATTCTAATGTATGTGGCTATGGGCCACCATATGTTCGGATTGCCTTTGCCACAGGCGATGATAGACAACCCAATGATTGGCGCCACAATCCAGGCGGTATTATGCCTTGCAATTATGTGCATCAATTACAAGTTCTTTATAAATGGCGCCAAAGGCTTCATACACCTATCCCCTAACATGGATAGTCTTGTAATGTTAGGCTCCCTGGTAAGCTTTGGCTTAAGCATTTATCTCATGCTAACAGGCGAGCACGAGAAGCTATACTTCGACTCGGCGGCTATGATACTTGTATTTATCACAATTGGTAAGCTGCTAGAGGCCATCTCCAAGAGCAGAACAGGAAGCGCCTTAGAAGCCCTAATTCAGATGAGCCCTAAGATGGCAAATGTTGTTACAGACGGCCAAGAAAAAGTTATAGCGGCAAGCAAACTAAAGGTCGGAGATATTTGTCGTGTATATATAGGTGAGATGGTGCCAGCTGACGGCGTGATTACAGAGGGTACTACAGCTCTTGATGAATCAGCTCTTACAGGCGAGAGCAAATTAGCCAGCAAAGGCGTTGGCGACAATGTATTCTCTGCAACTAATAACTATAAGGATAATTTTCTGATGGAAGTTACAGCTGTTGGAGAAGATACTTCCTTTGGTAAGATAATAACTATTGTTGAGAATGCATCTGCATCGAAAGCGCCTATAAGTCGACTGGCTGACAGAATTGCAAAATACTTCGTTCCAGCTGTCCTATTAATCGGACTCATTACATTTGTTATATGGTTAATACTTGGTGCTGATGTGGTTACAGCAATAACTCATGGCATATCCGTTCTTGTGGTGAGCTGTCCTTGTGCCCTTGGACTTGCGACACCAGTTGCCATAATGGTGGGCAACGGCAAGGCTGCTAAGTCCAAGATTCTATTTAAGTCCGCTGCCATTATGGAGATAATTGGTAAGACAAGAAGCGTGGTATTCGACAAGACCGGTACAATTACACGTGGAATCCCTAAGGGTCTAACTGTCAATGAATACGACACTATGCAAGATGAGATTAAGCCTGATAGCGCATTTACGGTAGGGAAGCTAAAGGAAATGGGAATCGACACATACCTTCTCTCCGGAGACAGGAGCGAGGTGGCTCGTGATATCGGCGCTAAAGCTGGAATCAAGAACATAATATCCGACGTCCTGCCCGACGGTAAGTCCTCCCATGTGGAAGAGATTATGCAAAATGAAGAAGCCCGCCCTGTTATGATGGTGGGAGACGGCATCAATGACGCGCCTGCCCTTAGCATAGCTGATATTGGCGTTGCCATTGGTAGTGGAACTGACATCGCAATTGATTCAGGTGATGTGGTGCTGCAAGGGGAGAGCATTGTTGATGTGGTAAATGCTATTTTGATAGGCAAGAAGACTCTCCGAGTTATCAAGCAGAACTTGTTCTGGGCATTTATCTACAATGTAATTGGAATCCCAATTGCGGCAGGTGCTTTAAGCGGAGTTGGAATCGAGCTTACTCCAGAGTTATGTGCGTTATTTATGAGCCTTTCAAGTATATGTGTTGTTCTTAATGCTTTGAGGCTCAATGGCATTAAGCTCATCAAATACGACTTTGGCAATGAAGCATCAGATGATGCGCCAGCTGCCGCACCTAATGAGAAATTAGTTATTGAAAAAACAGAAGAAATTATAGATAATATAGATACTACGGAGGATAGTAATATGGTAATTAAGATTGAAGGAATGATGTGCCCACATTGTGAGGCTCATTGCAAGGAAGAATTAGAGAAGCTTGATTTTGTTATAAGTGCTGCGCCAAGTCATGAGAAGGCTGAAGCTATTTTAGAAATTGATGAATCTAAGTACGACGAAGCCACAGCAACCGACGCCCTTAAGGCTGCAGTAGAGACTGCAGGCTATAAGATGGTAGGATAATTATATAGATGCATACTAAGTGCTAGAATATAATTACCACCATGCTATAAGCTACATTGTAAGAAAAGGAGGAGGAGATTATGAGTAATATTGCAATTTGTATGGCTGATGGATGTGAAGAAATTGAAGCGTTAACTGTTGTTGATATATTAAGAAGAGCTGGCATTAAGATTGATATGCTGTCAATTAGCGATAGCCTTAATGTGAAGGGTTCTCATGGCATAGAATTCAAGGCTGACTATCTAATGACTGAGAGAAATAGCTTAGATTATGACGGAATAGTCCTTCCTGGTGGCATGCCTGGAACTACTAATCTTGAGGCCAATACTCTTGTGCAGAATGCATTGAAGAAGCAATTCAACGCAGGCAAATTAGTTGCAGCTATCTGCGCCGCACCTAGCATTTTAGGCAAGAATGGAATTGCTAATGGCAAGAAGGTCACAAGCTATCCTGGTTTTGAAGATGCATTTCCTAAGTCAACATACGTGACAGACTCAGTTGTCACAGATGGCAATGTTATTACAAGCCGTGGCATGGGAACAGCCATCGACTTCGCCCTTGCCATCATCGAATATCTTATTAGCGCCTCCGCCGCTGAGGATATGGCTAAAAACATAATGTACAAATAGAATTAAAGCCCATTGCTCTATGTATTTATAGTTCGCCTATACAAGCAAGTACCTGCCCGCTCATAAGAAAATCGCTAAGCAGGTCTTGCTTGCATAGACGAGCCAGGTTACATAAGGCAATGGGCTTATTTTATATTGTAATTATGAATTAGACTAGTCAGTGCCTTCAATACCTGCAAGGCGATTTTCTGTATGAGCCTGCAGGTGATTGAAGGTGCTGACTAGTGTTACTATAAGTCTATGTGAGCAAGACTTGCTGTAATATAATCGATAATGGCGGGCAGGTATTTGCAGTTACAGACTTATTGTGCTATAATAGTACGGATTGTGTGAGTAGCACTATAGTCTCACGATTAAGGAGGAATAATAAGACATGAGCGTAGTCGTTGAAGATTTAGGAAAGAACATGGCCAAGATGACTGTAACAGTCTCAGCTGACAAGCTAGAGCAGGCCATTAATAAAGCATACAATAAGCAGAAGGGCTCTATTTCCCTTCCTGGTTTTAGAAAGGGCAAGGTGCCAAGATATCTTGTTGAGAAGACTTATGGTGTTGAGGTGTTCTATGAGGACGCTGCTAACATTTTACTTCAGCAGGAATATCCTACTGCATACGATGAAAGTGGTCTTGAGATCGTATCTCAGCCAGAGGTTGATGTAGTACAGATTGAGAAGGGCAAGGATTTCATCTTCACAGCTGTTGTAGCAGTTAAGCCTGATGTTGAACTTGGTAAGTATAAGGGCGTAAACGTAACTAAGGTTGACGTTGATGTTACTGACGAAGAAGTTGATGAAGAGATTAATAAGGAATTAGAGAAGAATGGCAGAACTGTAACAGTTGACAGAGCTATCGAGAATGGCGACGTTGCCAAGATTGATTTCGAAGGCTATATGAATGGCGAGAAGTTCGAAGGTGGTACTGGAGAAGACTTCGACCTTGAGATTGGTTCACATTCTTTCGTTGATACATTTGAGGAGCAGCTAATCGGCTCTAAGGCTGGTGATGAGGTTGAGGTAAATGTTACATTTCCTAAGGAGTACCAGGCCGCAGACCTCGCTGGCAAGGAAGCTCTATTCAAGGTTAAGGTTAAGGAAGTTAAGACAACTGAACTTCCAAAGCTTGATGACGAGTTCGTACAGGATGTAGATGAAGAATGCGAGACAGTTGCTGATTACAAGCAGAAGGTTAAGCAGAACATTTTAGATAAGAAGACAGCAGAAGCAACAAGAGCTAAGGAAGACGAGGCTGTTGCATTAATCGTTGAAGAGTCTAAGATGGATATTCCTGATGCAATGGTTGACAATCAGGTTCAGCAGATGATGCAGGAGTTCGCTCAGAGCATCGCTCAGCAGGGCTTGTCACTTGACCAGTACATGCAGTTTACAGGCATGACTAAGGACAGATTCATCGAGCAGATGAAGCCTGAGGCTCTTAAGAGAGTTCAGACAAGTCTTGTATTAGAGAAGATTGCTGCAGTTGAGAAGTTCGAGGTTACTAAGGAAGATATCGAGAAGAAGCTTGAGGAAATGGCCAAGATGTATGGCATGAAGCTCGAGGAGATTAAGGATATCATCCCTGAGACTGAGAAGGAGAACATCAAGAAGGATGTTGCCATCGGCAAGGCAGTTGACTTCATTATGGAAAATGCGAAAGAGAAGGCTGCTAAGAAATCAACAGCCAAGAAGTCTAGCGCTAAGAAGGATGACGATGCTGAGAAGAAGACTACAGCTAAGAAATCTACAGCTAAGAAGACAACTACTAAGAAGACTACAACCAAGAAGGATGATGATGCTGAGAAGAAGACTACAGCTAAGAAGTCTACAACTAAGAAGTCTACAACTAAGAAGACAACTACTAAGTCAACTACAGCTAAGAAAACTACAACTAAGAAGACAACTACTAAGAAGGAAGATAAGTAGGGAGGACATTTTACATGGCTACAATACCTTATGTCATTGAGCAAAATAGTAGAGGCGAGAGATCTTATGATATCTATTCTCGTCTGTTAAAGGATAGAATTATATTCCTTGGAGAAGAGGTAAATGAGACAACTGCAAGCCTTGTAGTTGCACAGATGCTTTTCCTAGAGTCAGAAGACCCAGGCAAAGATATTCATTTGTACATCAATTCTCCAGGTGGAATGGTTACAGCTGGAATGGCAATCTATGATACAATGCAGTATATCAAGTGCGACGTATCTACAATCTGTATCGGTATGGCTGCTTCAATGGGAGCATTTCTCCTTGCAGGCGGTGCCAAGGGTAAGAGATATGCCCTTCCTAATGCAGAGATTATGATTCACCAGCCATCAGGCGGTGCCAAAGGTCAGGCAACTGAGATCCAGATTGCTGCTGAGAACATTCTCAAGACTAAGAAGAAGTTGAATCAGATCTTAGCTGATAATACAGGTAAGCCTGTTGAGCAGGTTGCTGAGGATACAGAGAGAGACCATTGGATGGATGCCAAGGAAGCACTTGACTATGGTCTTGTTGACAGCATTATAACTAATAGAGAGTAATAAGAGTGTGACAGAGGGACGGTCCTTTTGTCACACTTGTATTATAATAATGTCTAAGCAGCCAAAACCTGCGACGCGATTTTCTTTATGAGCGTGCAGGTCTTTGGTGCTTAGACATATAATAAGAAGGTAATTACAAATTGAGAGGATTGTACTATGGCAAGAAATACCGGCAAGAATGGCAACGATATTCAAAGATGTGCCTTTTGCGGAAGAAAAGCAAATCAGGTTAAGATATTAATGGAAAGCGAGAACGGTCTGTTTATCTGCGATAACTGCGTAATGGGCTGCGCTGAAATTATTGATGAACAATATATGAATTACGAAGAACTTAAGAATGATTTCAAGGAGGATTCTGACTCAATTAATCTTCTTAAGCCTAAGGAGCTCAAGGCATTTCTTGATGAGTATGTAATTGGACAGGAGGAAGCTAAGAAGGTTCTGTCTGTGTCTGTATACAATCATTACAAGAGAGTTATGGCTAAGGAAGACGAGGTTGGAGTTGAACTTCAGAAGTCCAATGTGCTTCTCTTAGGTCCTACTGGTTCAGGTAAGACATACCTTGCCCAGACATTAGCTAAGATTCTTGGAGTTCCATTTGCAATAGCTGATGCAACATCCCTTACTGAGGCAGGTTACGTCGGCGAGGATGTTGAGAATATCCTGCTTAAGATAATTCAGGCTGCTGATTACGACATTAAGAAGGCGGAGCATGGAATTATCTATATAGATGAGATTGACAAGATTACCAAGAAGTCCGAAAATGTGTCAATCACCCGTGATGTTTCTGGTGAAGGCGTACAGCAGGCACTTCTTAAGATTCTTGAGGGTACAGTTGCATCTGTTCCACCTCAGGGCGGTAGAAAGCATCCACATCAGGAGCTTCTTCAGATTGATACTACTAACATCTTATTCATTTGCGGTGGTGCATTTGAAGGCCTTGACAAGATTATTGAGACGCGTCTTGATACTAAGTCTATTGGTTTCAACGGCGTTGTTGTTGATAAGAATGAGACAAATGTTGGTGATACATTTAAGAAGGTATTACCTGACGACTTCGTAAAATTCGGTCTTATTCCAGAATTTATCGGTCGTGTTCCGGTAAATGTTGCTCTTGACCAGCTCGACGAAGAGGCAATGGTTAGAATTCTTAAGGAGCCTAAGAACAGCCTTGTTAAGCAGTATAAGGCTCTGTTCAAGCTAGATGAAGTTGAGCTTGAATTCGAAGACGAGGCTCTTACAGAGATTGCCAAGAAGTCTATTGAGCGTAAGACAGGAGCAAGAGGACTTCGAGCTATTATGGAAAATGTTATGATGGACACTATGTATGAGATGCCATCCGACGATTCTATTAAGAAGGTAGTGATTACTAAGGAAATGGTTGATGACAACCTACTCCTTATTGATAAAAGTGAAGCAGAAGTTAAGAGATTAGCAGATAAGAAAGAGACAGCATAATGAAGATTAAGAACGTAGAGCTTGAGTTGGTTCTTGGACCAACTAGCAAAATGCCTTCTAATTCCTTGCCTGAGATAGCATTTGCAGGGAAATCCAATGTAGGCAAGAGTTCTCTTATCAATGCGTTGTTGAATAGAAAATCACTGGCTAGAACATCATCAAGCCCAGGCAAGACACAGACTATTAATTTCTATAATGTTAATAAGGAAATCTATTTTGTGGACCTGCCTGGATATGGTTACGCCAAGGTGTCGGAATCAGAGAAGAAGCGATGGGGAGTAATGATAGAGAATTATCTTAATTCATCTGAAATGCTCCGTATCGTTTTTTTGTTAATCGATATTCGGCACAAACCATCAGCCAATGATAAGCAGATGTATGAGTGGATAAAGTATATGGGCTTTGATCCTGTCATCATCGCTACTAAGTCAGATAAGCTTAAGAGAAGTCAGATAGACAAGCACATCAAGGAGATAAGAGTGGGGCTTGAGGCGTCTAAGGACACAATCATTGTTCCCTTCTCATCCATATCAAAGCAGGGGGTGGACACTGTCTTGGACTTCTGTGACCAAATTTTGGAGAACGAAGTATGAACAAATCAAAAAAACTTCTATTTGTAATCATAATGCTAATAGTGCTGACAGTGATTGGCATTGCCATAATTGCTATCAGTATCTCTATGTCCAAGGACGAGTCGGAAGTGGGGAAGGATGGGAAGCTTACTGTTGTTACTTCCTTCTATCCTATGTATATCGCCGCCCTTAATATTACTGAGGGTGCTGATATTAATCTTAAGAATCTGTCGGAGCCGCAGACGGGCTGTCTTCACGATTACCAGCTAACAACTGAAGATGTGAAGCTTTTATCCAAGGCCGATGTGTTCATCATTAACGGTGGTGGTATGGAGGAATTCTTAGATGACGTAGTGTCTAATTATCCTAAGCTTAAGGTTGTTGATTCATCTAAGGGGGTTGATGCGCTTGAAGACAATGCCCATATGTGGATGAGTATTCCTTGCTATATTAAGCAGGTTGAGAACATTGCTACTGAGCTTGTCAAGCTCGACCCGGCTAATGCTGACAAATATAATGCTAACGCCCAGACATACATTTCCAAGTTAAATGAATTGAAGTCAATGGAGAATGAGGTCAACAAGGGAAGCAATGTGGTTCTCTTCTCTGAGGCCTATGAATATGTCGCTAAAGACTATGAAATGGAAGTAAAATCAGTCTTAGACCTTGACGAAGAGAAGGACATTAGCGCCAAGGAAGTAGCTGAGACTGTTGATGTAATTAAGAAAGACAACGTTCCTCTTATTATTGCTGAGAAGCAATATGGCGAGAAGATGGCTGATATTGTTAAGGGTGAGACAGGAGTAAATGTTGTTTATCTTGATACAATTATAAGAGGAGATTACAACAAGGATTCATATATTAATGCTATGAGGTCTAACATTGAATTGTTGAAGGGGGCATTATCTTGGAAGTAGTTAAGAAGAAAATTACAACTAACGCTTGTGGCCTGTGCTGCATCAAGGTTAAGAATCTTGGTGTGCGCTTTGGTAGTGAGGTTGTTCTCGACAATATTAATCTTCATGTTCATTGCGGAACTATTACGGAGATTATTGGTAAGAATGGCGGCGGTAAATCCACATTTGTTAAGGCTCTTCTTGGAGAAGTAAAGCATACAGGTGAGATTGAATATAGGAATATCGAAGGTGGCGACAGGAAGAATCTTAGGATTGGTTATGTTCCTCAGAATCTTAATATCGACAAGTCTACACCTATGTCTGTGTACGATTTATTTGCCAGCTTTTGCTTTAATGTTCCTGTTCTAATTAAGAGTAAGAAGATATATGCCAAGGTTAAGGAGGCACTTAAGGAATTTGATGCTGAAGACTTAATCGATAAGCAAATCGGTACACTTTCAGGTGGCCAGCTTCAGAGAGTTCTTATATCCATGGCTGTAATGGATAAACCTAAGCTTCTTATACTTGACGAGCCTGTATCAGGAATTGATAGTGCTGGTATGAAGGTGTTCTATGACAAGATGAAATACCTTAAGGAACACTACGACATGGCCATTCTTATTGTAAGTCATGACTTGGAATATGTGTACCATTATGCGGACAACGTTATGCTCCTTGATAATACGATTCTGGCATATGGAAGTCCTAAGGAAGTATATACAACCAAGGCTTTCGATGATACATTTGGCGCATTCCAGCTTGATGAACTAGATGAATTCAAGGCTGCTAAGCAGGCCGAAGCTCAGTCTGCTCACAAGTCTCAAGTAACTGACGACGAGCCATTTGACGCATCATACAAAGGAGGTAAGCATGAATAGTTTTATAAGTTTATTCTCCTATGATTTTATGATTAACGCCCTAATAGCTGTCCTAATAATCGGACCTCTCTTTGCACTGCTTGGCACCATGATTGTAATGAAGAAGATGGCCTTCTTCTCAGATGCCTTAGGCCACAGTGCCTTTACAGGAGTAGCAGTGGGTGTCATATTCGGAATTGTTAACACAGAGATTTCAATGATAGGCTTCGCTGTGATATTCGCAATTCTTCTTAACCATATTAAGAAGCGCAATATGGAAAATGTTGATACAATAATATCAGTCTTTGCCAGTGTGGCAACGGCTTTGGGTCTTTGTGTCCTATCCTTCGGTGGTAATTTTAGCGAATATTCGTCACTGCTTGTTGGTGATATTCTTAGCATTTCCAAGACGGAGATACTATATCTTATTATAATCTTCGTTGTAACAATTGTGTTCATGTGCCTTGCAATCAACAAGCTTAATGCCATAAGTATTAACCAGACTGTTGCAAGAAGTCACAGAATTAAGGTGCAGCTAATAGAGGACATATTCGCCGTAATCATTGCTATTACAGTAATGCTTTCAATAAGGTGGGTAGGACTTTTACTGGTAAATGCACTATTGATTCTTCCCGCAGCAAGTAGCCGCAACATCTCTGAGAATATGAGAGAGTATGTGATATATTCTGTTGTGTTCTCGTTATTCTCGGGACTGCTGGGATTATTCATATCGTACTTTATTAATATTGCTACAGGACCGGTAATCGTAATTGTAGCTGCTATTATATATTTTGCAACTTATCTGTATAGCAAAGGATGACCGCTCTATCAACCATTAATTCTAAGGAGGTAATTTATAATGCGTAAAACAAAAATTATATGTACAATTGGACCTTCATGTGATAATGAAGAGACTCTTACAAGCATGTGTAAGGAGGGAATGGATGTTGCCAGACTTAACTTCTCTCATGGAACACATGAGGAGCATCAAGAGAAGATAGACCTGATCAAGAGGGTAAGAGAAAAGCTTAATATCCCCTTTGCAATACTTTTGGATACAAAGGGACCTGAATACCGTATTCGCGATTTTGCAAATGGCAAGGAAGAGCTGATAGACGGTCAGGAATTCACATTTACAGTTGATGAGGTAGTCGGTGATAACCACAGAGTATCTGTCAACTATAAGAACCTGCCACAGGAATTGAATACCGGTGATACGATACTATGTAATGATGGTCTTCTGGTGTTCGAGGTAACAAAGCTTACCGATACTGATGTGAAATGTAAAGTAATTACGGGCGGAGAGATATCCAATCATAAGAGCATGAGCTTTCCGGGTCATGTATTCAAGGTGGAGTATCTAAGCGAGCAGGACAAGTCGGATATACTTTTTGGAATCAAGAATGATATTGACTTTGTGGCTGCATCCTTCGTGTCCAACAAGGAAAATGTGGCAGATCTAAGGAAATTCCTTGATGAAAACGGGGGAGAGGATATAGAGATTATTGCCAAGATTGAGAACCAGTCAGGGGTTGATAATGTAGACAAGATATGTGAAGTGGCAGACGGAATAATGGTTGCAAGAGGAGACCTTGGGGTTGAGATTCCTTTTGTCGAGGTTCCTACTGTGCAGAAGTATATCATCAATAAATGCAGGTTGTTAGGCAAGAGAGTTATAACCGCAACTGAGATGCTAGAGTCTATGATTCATAATCCAAGACCTACAAGAGCTGAGATATCAGATGTTGCTAACGCAGTATATGACGGTTCTTCTGCCATAATGCTTTCCGGAGAATCTGCAGCCGGCAAATACCCTGTTGAATCGGTGAAGGCTATGGCTGATATTGCCAAATATACAGAGGATAATATTGATTATGAAGACAGATTCAGAAAGCTTAATTATGTCATTGAGAATAACATAGATGCTCTGTCTCACGCCACATGTTCTATGGCGATAGATGTAGGTGCAAAAGGTATTGTTATAAGCTCTATGTCGGGACTTACCGTTAAGATGGTAAGTAGATTTAGATGTCCTGTTGACGTAATAGGTCTTACCACATCAGCTAAGGCGCTTAGACAGCTTAACTTAAGCTGGGGTGTTAAGCCTATGCTCAGTGAAGAATATGATTATGTAGATGTTATGTTCGATCATGCCGTAAATAGCGCAAAAAATGAATTGGGGCTTAATGCAGGAGACAACATTGTTCTTACAGGAGGCTCCACAAGCGGAAAGTCAGGTCATTCCAATACTATAAGAATTGAAACTGTTAAGTGAGACAGTAGACAGGGGGACGGGGCAAGTGTAACACTTGACCTGTTTCTCTGTCTCATTTTCTTCAAAAAATACTTGTATCTACCCATCAATATCTCTATAATAGTAATGATAGTGAAGTATGTGAAAAAAGGAGTAAGATTATGCCAAAGAGAGAAGATATTAACAAAGTTCTGATTATTGGTTCTGGCCCTATTATTATCGGTCAGGCGTGTGAATTTGACTATTCAGGAACTCAAGCATGTAAAGCTCTTAAGAAGTTAGGATATGAGATTGTATTGGTTAATTCTAACCCTGCTACAATTATGACTGATCCTGAGACTGCAGACGTTACATATATTGAGCCTTTAAATGTACATAGATTAGAGCAGATTATTGCCAAAGAACGTCCGGATGCCTTACTTCCTAACTTGGGAGGTCAATCAGGACTTAATTTATGTTCAGAGTTAAATAAAGCAGGTGTCCTTGACAAATATAATGTGAAGGTTATCGGTGTACAGGTTGATGCCATTGAGCGTGGTGAAGACAGAATCGAATTCAAGGAGACAATGAATTCTCTTGGAATCGAAATGGCTCGTTCACAGGTTGCGTATACTGTTGATGAAGCCCTTAGCATTGCCGATGAATTAGGATATCCTGTTGTTCTTCGTCCTGCATACACAATGGGCGGCGCTGGCGGCGGTCTCGTATATAACAAGGAAGAATTACAGGTTGTATGTAAGAGAGGTCTTCAGGCTTCACTTGTAGGTCAGGTTCTTGTAGAAGAGTCAATCCTTGGTTGGGAAGAGTTAGAGCTTGAGGTTGTTCGTGATTCAGAAGGCAACATGATTACAGTTTGCTTTATTGAGAATATCGACCCACTTGGCGTTCATACAGGAGATTCATTCTGTTCAGCTCCTATGCTTACAATCTCTGAGGAGGTTCAGAAGAGATTACAGGAGCAGGCATACAAGATTGTAGATAAGGTTCAGGTTATCGGTGGAACTAATGTACAGTTTGCCCACGACCCTGTATCAGACAGAATTGTTGTTATCGAGATTAACCCTAGAACAAGTCGTTCATCAGCACTTGCTTCTAAGGCTACTGGATTCCCAATTGCCCTTGTATCAGCTATGCTTGCATGCGGTCTTACACTTAAGGATATTGAATGTGGCAAATACGGTACACTAGACAAGTACGTTCCAGACGGCGATTATGTTGTTATCAAGTTTGCTCGTTGGGCATTTGAGAAGTTCAAGGGTGTTGAGGATAAGCTTGGCACACAGATGAGAGCTGTTGGTGAAGTTATGTCAATCGGTAAGACATATAAGGAGGCTTTCCAGAAGGCTATTCGTTCCCTTGAGATTGGAAGATACGGCCTAGGCCACGCTAAGGATTTCGATACTAAGTCTAAGGAAGAGTTGTTGCAAATGTTAATCACACCTTCTTCTGAAAGACATTTCGTAATGTACGAAGCCCTTAGGAAAGGTGCAACAGTTGAAGAGATATATGACATTACCAAGGTTAAGACATATTTCATAGAGCAGATGAAGGAGCTTGTAGAAGAAGAGGAGGAATTAGCTAAATCTAAGGGTTCTCTTCCAAGTGATGAGCTACTTATCAAGGCTAAGAAGGATGGCTTCTCTGACAAATATATTAGTCAGGTTCTCGATATTGATGAAGCTAAGGTTAGAAATAAGAGAATTGAACTTGGTGTTACAGAAGCCTGGGAAGGCGTTCATGTTAGCGGAACTAAGGATGCAGCTTATTACTATTCAACATATAATGCAGAGGACAAGGATGTTGTATCAGATAACAAGAAGATTATGATTCTTGGTGGTGGTCCTAACAGAATCGGTCAGGGTATTGAGTTCGATTATTGTTGTGTTCACGCAGCTAAGGCTCTTAAGAAGCTGGGCTTCGAGACAATTATCGTTAACTGTAACCCAGAGACTGTATCAACTGATTATGATACTTCTGATAAGCTCTACTTTGAGCCTCTTACACTTGAGGATGTTCTTAGCATTTACAATAAGGAGAAGCCAGTGGGCGTAATCGCACAGTTTGGCGGTCAGACACCACTTAACCTAGCTTCTCAGCTTGAGGAAAATGGTGTTAAGATTCTTGGTACTTCTCCTGCAGTTATCGACCTTGCAGAAGACAGAGACCAGTTCAGAGCTATGATGGACAAGTTAGATATTCCAATGCCAGAATCTGGAATGGCTGTTGATGTTGACGAGGCTATCGAGATTGCCAACAGAATTGGCTATCCTGTAATGGTTAGACCTTCATACGTTCTTGGCGGTCGTGGAATGGAAGTTGTATATGACGAAGAGACACTTGTGGAATACATGAATGCGGCCGTTGGTGTTACACCTGATCGACCAATTCTTATTGATAGATTCTTAAATCACGCCCTTGAGTGTGAGGCAGACGCAATCTCTGATGGAACTAACGCTTATGTTCCTGCTGTTATGGAGCATATCGAGCTTGCAGGTGTTCACTCTGGAGACTCAGCATGTATTATTCCATCGGCTCATATTTCTGAGGAAAATGTTAAGACAATCAAGGAATACACAAGAAGAATTGCAGTTGAGATGAACGTTAGAGGTCTCATGAATATGCAATATGCCATCGAGAATGACAAGGTATATGTATTAGAGGCTAACCCAAGAGCATCTCGTACAGTGCCACTTGTATCTAAGGTATGTAATATTAGAATGGTGCCACTTGCAACTGATATCATTACATCAGAGCTTACTGGCAATCCATCACCAATTGTTGATATGAAGGAAAGGAAGATTCCTAACTATGGAGTTAAGGAAGCAGCATTTCCATTCAATATGTTCCCAGAGGTTGACCCAGTACTTGGACCTGAGATGCGTTCAACTGGTGAGGTTCTTGGAATTAGCCCATCCTATGGTGAAGCCTTCTACAAGGCTCAGGAGGGAATTCAGTCTAAGCTTCCACTTGAGGGAACAGTTCTTATTTCTGTAAATGATAAGGATAAACCAGAGCTTGTTGAGATTGCTAAGCAGTTCCATGAGGATGGATTCAAGATTCTTGGAACAGGTCGTACATACGACTTAATCGTAGAAGCAGGCATCCCTGCAACTAAGGTTAAGAAGCTATACGAAGGTCGTCCTAATATTAAGGATATGATTACTAACGGCGATATCGACTTAATCGTTAATACACCTGTTGGTAAGGAATGTGTTAATGATGACAGTTACCTTCGTAAGGCTGCTATCAAGGCTCAGGTGCCATATATGACAACAATGGCAGCAGCAAGAGCTACTGCACAGGGAATCCACTACATCAAGACTAATACAGAGGAATCTGTTAAGTCATTGCAGGAATTCCACAGTGAAATCAAGTAGTTATATTTGAAGCGAAGGGAGCCTATAATACTCTGAAAGCTGGTGCAACTTCGCTAAGTATATATAAGAGATTGATGCTTGTATTTTACAAGATATTTTGACAGAAACCGATGCTCAATTTGCCATCCAGGCAATGAGCATCTACTCTCGGCATCCCTGCCGAGAGTTTTCTTTTTATAGTCAATCTCCAATATATACTAAGCTTGTTGCAAGGCTTTTTCAGAGTATAATAGCCTCCCTTTGCTTCAACACATCTATCATTATTCGCTTGTGAAACTCCTGCCTCACAACACTATATGATTATAGATAGGATAGTAATTCCTACGCCACAATACTGTATAATTATGGAGATAACGGATTCATATATTGAAAAAAAGTATAAAAGGGTATAAAATGAATAAAAAAGTATAAAAAGGTATAAAGAACTATAAAAAGAATAAAAAAGTATAAAAGACTATAAAGAACTATAAAACGAGATTACAATGGGAGGTATTAGATATGCAGAATCCTTTTACAACAACATTTAGTAAGATTCCTGCAAATACGTATATTCCAACAGAACAAGAGCAGGAGATAATAGAGAACTTTAGTTATGATAATCCATCGGAATCTGTATATAAGATTACAGGTGTCAGAGGTTCAGGGAAGACTGTACTGCTAGCGAAGGTAGAAGAAGAATTCGCATCTGATGATAATAGAAAAAAAGGATGGTGCGTATATAGATTATCTCCTTCTAGAGATATGCTGATGCAGCTTGCTTCATATATGGATAAGGAAGGCCTTGTCAAGAGGAAGAAGAATAGTAAAAGTGTAAATATATCTGCATCAGTGCTTGGCAGTGGCGGTGGAATAGGCTTATCAACAACGAATAATAATGATATATTTGATATAGGTATTGAGATAGATGAGATGCTTCAGGAATTCCAGAAGAAGGACAAAAAGATTCTAGTAGGGGTAGATGAAGTATCTAAGACACCTGAAATGATAGTTTTTGCCTCTGAATTTGGAAAATGGATTAGAGCAGGATATCCTATATATCTTGTGTGTACTGGTCTATATGAAAATATTGAGCAATTATACAATGTAAATAATCTAACATTCTTTAGACGAGCAACAACTATTAAGACGGAGCCACTTAATGAAGTGCGAATGGTTAATACTTATCGAAAAAATCTTGATGTTGATATGGAATTGGCCAAGGAGATGGCGAGTGATACGAAGGGATATCCCTATGCTTTCCAGCAGATGGGTGTATTGTATTTTAAAAAGAGCAAGTCTGAAGATTATATCGATGTAATCTTTGATCTTAAGACAGAATTATATGCATACTCCTATGAGAAGATTTGGGAAGAGCTTACCATAGAGGACAGGGCTCTAGTAAGTATCTTGTCTAATGATGATGAATTGAAGCGAGAAGATATTCTAAATAAAATGGAAAAACCTAATAATTATTCCGTATATCGCGACCGTTTACTGAAACGTGGTATTATTAAGTCAAGGCAAGGTTATATATCACTTGCTCTGCCGTATTTTGGAGAGTATGTTAAGGAATATCATTCAGAAGGATAGCTTGTCACACCATACAATATTAAAAAGGGGGAGACGCACATGATTACATATAACAGTACATTGAATGAAGTATATAATACAGCCGTTGGCCATGATGCAATAGCCAAGCTGTTACTACAGTTAGGCGTTGATGAGGATGCCTTCAGGAAGCTAGGCTGGGTGAAGCTAAAACACCTGAAACTCCTTACAAAATCTAAAGTTGATTCGTCTTTCTACAAGGCTCTTACAGACCTTATTAACATAGAAAATGACAAGGTGGAGCCTAGCATTTCAGCTATTGAGCCTACATGGTGGAAGGAAGCGACTATCTATCAGATATATCCTAGAACCTTCTGCGATTCTAATGGTGACGGAATCGGTGATATCCCTGGTATCATAAGTAAGCTTGATTACCTTCAGGACTTAGGAGTCAAAGCATTGTGGCTGTCTCCAATATATGATTCACCTAATGACGATAACGGCTATGACATTAGGGATTATTACAAGATAATGGATGAATTCGGCACCATGAAGGATTTCGACAAGCTGTTAGATGAGCTTCACAAGCGCGATATGAAGCTTATTATGGACTTGGTTGTTAATCATACATCTGATGAACATAAGTGGTTCAAGGAGGCTCTTAAGAACCCTGACAGCCCTTACAGACAATACTACTATATAAGAGAAGGCGCAGATGTTAGAAAAGCCCAGATTGAGCGCGCCAAGTCAGGGGAAGAGATTAACTATGATGACATCATGAATAATAAGATTCCTCCTAATAACTGGGTTAGCTTCTTTTCAGGCAGTGCCTGGAATTATTATGAAAAAGAGGATGTGTGGGCCCTCCACCTATTCTCTAAGAAGCAGATGGATTTAAACTGGGAATGCGAAGCTATGCGCCACGACATTTACGATATGATTAACTTCTGGCTAGACAAGGGCGTTGATGGATTTAGGATGGACGTTATTAATTACATTTCCAAGGCCCCGGGACTTCCTGATGGAGATACAACAATCGGCGAGCTTATGGGATTTATGGGTGTTGAGAAATATTATTATGGCCCTAGGCTCAACGAATTCCTTCACGAGATATATGAGAATACATTCAAGAAATATGATGCCTTCTCAGTAGGTGAGACGCCAGGTCTTGGTATGGAGCAGGCAAGGCTGCTTACTGCCGCAAAGCGGGAGGAGCTTAATATGATATTCTCCTTCGACCACCTTGAGACTCCAGGCCACACCAGGTTCGACGACTACGAATACGACCTTAATTACTACAGGGATTATATGATTGACTGGATTCTAAACTACGGTAACCAGTGTTATATGAGCATTTTCTATAACAATCATGACAATCCTAAGATGGTAAGCAAGATTACGAAGAACAAGCGTTACGAAGAGGCTGTCATGAAGCTTCTTGCTGTTATGCAGTTTACTCTGAAGGGCACCCCATTTGTCTATCAGGGAGATGAGATGGGGCTTACTAATTATGACTTCACGTCAATGGATGAGATTACTGATGTGGAGTCTAAGAATTATTATGCTGAGCATCTTGCTAAGGGCGAAGATGAGGATAAGGTGTGGAAGACTATTCTGTCAGCCACAAGAGAGCATGGCAGAGTGCTTCTTCCTTGGAATGAGAAGCTTCCTTCATATCACGCCAATGTCCAGCAGGAGCCTAAGGAAGAGATTACCAATTTATACAAAATGCTAATAGACCTTCGTAATTCCCACAAGGTATTTGCCTACGGAGGCTTCGAGGTTCTTGATTCTTCAGAAGACAGATTCGTCTACAAGCGGAGCCTTGAGGACGAAGTGTATATCATAGACTGTAATTTGGGTAATCGTTACAGACAGTGCTATGATTATGGGGAATCTTATGAGATAATATATGCTAGTGACAATAACAATTACAGAAACGATTACGGATTTATATTCTATAACGAGTTGGCTCCGTATGAGGCTAGAATTATTAAGAGGGAGAATTAGACATGGGAAATATTGTTGAGAAGAAGGCCTTCTGGGTTATCCTTATAGTATCATTTGTGCTTTTAATTGGTGGATTAATATTCGCCCTTGTAATGACAATTAAGTATGGTGAACCTGGAGAGACTAAGGAAGAAGATAATAAGGTTGCATTTGGTACGGTAAGAGAGAATAACGCATTTCTTGACTTTTGCAATGATGAGAATCTGTATGCCTTAGATGCTAACTTAGCATCTAATCCAATTACAAGAATTACTGTTGTAACAGATGCAGGCTCTAATGCTATAACCGATGCTAACCAGATAAATGATATCTGGAATACAATTAAGGCCATGAAAATAGCCGATGCATCCTCTGAGGGAGTAACACCGGCTCATTATACATTAATATTTTCAAGAAATAACGGAAGCGACCAGTTGATTACCTTCCAGTCCCCTACATTACTAACTGTTAATAATAAGAATTATAACATTAGTGATAGCGCTGGACTATTTGGTAAAATCTAGTTGCTCTCGTTCTTAGGCTCATAAGTTACGTTACATTCAAGCTTCTTAAATGTTTGCTTGTCAACTGATGACAGAAGCACTGTTGAATGAACCTGTGCACCTTTTAACTTAGGTAACTGTGATAATGCTTTGGCTGCATCTTCGTTGTTAGCAGCTGTGGCTGATAGTGCAATTAATACCTCGTCTGTGTGCAGGCGGGGATTTTTGCTGCCTAAATAGTTCGTCTTTAATTTCTGAATTGGTGCAATTGATTCAGGGGAGAGAATCTTAATCTCGTGGTCAATATCTGCAAGCTCCTTTAACACATTTAGAAGGGCAGCAGAGCAAGGACCAAGTAAGTCACCAGTCTTACCTGTTACAATTCTGCCATCAGATAATTCTATTGCAGTTGCTGGCTTATGAGTCTTCTCTTCACGCTTAAGTGCAGGCTCAACAACAGCTCTGTCCTTTACTGTTAAGTTAAGCTGACTCATAAGAAGCTTAATCTTATCAACCTCTGATTTCTCGCGCTTTCCTTCAGCAACACCTGTTATTGCTTCGTAGTAACGTCTGATTATTTCCTGCTTAGATGCCTCGCAGCAAGCCTCATCATCAACGATACAATTACCTGCCATATTAACGCCCATGTCCGTTGGAGAAGCGTAAGGGCTCTTGCCATATATTTCCGTAAATATAGCATTTAATACAGGATAAATTTCTAAATCTCTATTGTAATTAACGGTCGTAACACCGTATTTTGACAAATGATAAGAGTCAATCATGTTGATGTCATTAAGGTCAGCAGTTGCTGCTTCGTAGGCGATATTAACAGGATGCTCTAGAGGCAGGTTCCATATTGGAAATGTCTCGAACTTGGCATAGCCTGCATGCACACCTCTCTTGTTGTGGTGATACAACTGAGACAGACATGTGCTCATCTTACCACTTCCTGGACCAGGAGCAGTAACAACAACAAGAGGTCTTGTAGTTTCGATAAAATCATTCTTGCCAAAACCGTCATCGCTTACAATTGTAGTTACATCATTAGGATATCCTGGGATAAGATAGTGATGATAAATCTTAATGTTCATTTTCTCTAATCTGGAAGCGAAGAGGTTGGCAGCACGCTGATTAGTGTATTTTGTAAGAACAACACTTCCTACATATAATCCGCGGCTCTGGAACTCCTTCACAAGACGAATAACATCGTTATCGTATGTAATACCAAGGTCTTCTCTAACCTTGTTCTTCTCTATATCATCAGATGATACAACCAGAACAATTTCAGCCTTGTCCTTAAGCTTCATAAGCATCTGTAGCTTGGAGTCTGCCTTGAAGCCAGGAAGGACTCTTGTGGCGTGATAGTCATCAAGAAGCTTGCCACCGAATTCTAGATAAAGCTTATTATCGAATTGGTTTATCCTTTCTATAATATGCTCTGATTGTGTTTTTAAATACTTATCATTGTCAAAACCTTTTTTCATAATCTTTTTTCCTATCTTATACTTATCTGTGTCTGTGAATAATCTCCGACCGGCTCATACAGAAAATCGCCTTGTCGGAATTATTCACAGACACATTTTATTATCTTATCGGCTAAATGCTTTATCTAGCACTTCTCTGGCTCTGGGTAGTCCACACCGAAGGTGTCAACAGTAACTTCCACCATAACCTGAGGCTCAAGAGGCATGTCGTTATAGTCTCTCTCTACATTTGCAATCTCATCAACAACATCAAGACCTTCTGTAACCTTGCCAAATGCGGCATAGTCGCCGTCGAGGTGTGGAGAAGTCTTGTGCATAATGAAGAACTGGCTGCCGGCGCTGTTAGGCATCATAGAGCGAGCCATTGAAAGAACGCCTTCTGTATGCTTAAGGTCATTCTTGAATCCGTTGCTGGAGAATTCTCCCTTAATAGAATAGCCAGGTCCACCTGTACCGATTCCATCTGGATCACCACCCTGAATCATAAAACCAGGGATAACTCTATGGAATCCCACGCCATTATAGAAGCCCTTATTAATGAGGCTAATGAAATTATTAACTGAATTAGGTGCAATATCAGGATAAAGCTCTGCCTTAATCACCTTTCCTGAGTTCATCTTTATTGTAACCATTGGATTTTCTGCCATCTCTCTACCATCCTTTTTATTAATTAAAATACTTATCTATAATACCATACTGTCGTACCAAAAGTTAATAAAATTTTAATAATTTGTTCGATTGTTCTTTCGATAAAAGAGTGCTATCATATGTGACATGTCAAGAGAGCATTCAGCTCGATATAGTTATTTCATAACTATATTTTCTCAAATTTATAAGAATAGGGTGAACTATGTTCAGAAAGGAGGTGTTCTTATGCAAGATATTCTCAAAGAATACGGTCCAGCGCTTATAACAGTAGTTGCAATCATTGCCCTTGTTGCTGTTGTAACATTCTTAATTGGCTCTGGAAGTGATGGAGTTGTAGGAAAAGAATTCTCTAATCTTATTACTACATTCTTTGAAAAAGCAAATGGAGGTGTGTAATAGCATTTCGTATAAGAGGAGGTAAATATTGAAAGGACAAAACTTAATAGAGGAGACGAAGGACTTCTTCGGGGCTATCTATACCTATGTATGCGATGATGACATTACGGACATAGATTACAACGGCTCGAAGCTGTGGCTTACCTATAGTAATAACTACAGGGAATGTGTTGAAAGTGATATTAACGACGAGTTCGTAGAGCAGTTCAGTGCAAGAGTATCTAATGCTGTTAGTAAGCCCTTCAATAAGCAGTATCCAGTATTAGAGGCGGAGACAGAATTCCTTCGAATTACAATTGTGCATGAAGCTGTGGCAATGTCAGGTAGAGCATTTTGTGTGCGTAAATCATTGCCGAGTGTCAGAATGTCGGAGGAAACAATGATTAATAGTGGATTCTGTGATAGTAAGACATTAGAGTATCTTAAGGATTGTATTAGGAATAAGAAGAATATTGTATTCTGCGGAGAGCCAGGTGCTGGTAAGACGGAATGTGCCAAGTTCTTCTCGAGATACATTAACCCTGAGGATAAGGTGATTACAATTGAAGACAATGCAGAATGGCACTACAGCTTAATTAATGAAGGAAAGGATTGTATTGAGCTAAAAGTAAATGATGTAGTTGACTATTCGAAAGCCATTAAGACTTGTCTAAGACTTAATCCTAAGTGGATTATGCTATCTGAAGTTAGGTCTAGCGAAGTTGTGTATCTCCTTGAGTGTTTCTCTACAGGTGTTAGGGGTATTACAACACTTCATACAGATGACGTCCGTAAGATTCCTGATAGAATGCTTAACATGGCTGGGCGTCTTTCGGGAGCGAATATGGAAAATGACATATATTCCTTCGTAGATGTTGGAGTGTTAATTAAGAGAGAAGATGTAAAGGAGAATGGCAAGCATCTGGCTAAGAGGTTTATAAAGCAGATATGTACATTTTCCAGAGAGAATGGAAAGAATAAAGTGACCATGGTTGATATTGAAAATGTTGATGCAAATCACCAGGAAGAAGTGTTAGAAAACAAAGATAATAGCCCAGTTGAAACGTGTGACAACAAGGGCGAGAAAGTAAGTGTTTGGAAGGGAAGAGGGACATATTATGAGAAGAAAGAAGTTATCTGATGAATTAGTAAAATATGGATATGTATTCTCACTTCCCAAGATGATAATTACTTATCTTCTTATGGTTGCAATAACAATACTTGTGGGATTATTCTTCCAGCTTAATACAGGATTTATCATAGCCTTGTGTGTAAGCGTAATTCTGATGCTGCCTCTTTATATTAGGAACTACAATTACAATCGCTACGAACAACAGCGCTTCTCTGATGTAAATGTGTATATGGAACAGTTCATGTATTCCTTTATGAAGACAGGCAAGGTCTTATCCACCCTGAATGATGTTAGAGAATTATTTCCAAGTGGGAAAATGAGAGATGCTATTGACAAGGCGATTAAGCATATTAAGGAGACCTACGCTGAAAATGATGTTGAGGCCAATGCCCTTAATCTTGTAGAGAAGGAGTATCAATATGAAGGTCTTAAGACCATGCATGGATTTGCACTGTCTGTAGAATCCAATGGTGGAGCGTATATTGCCTGTATGCAGCTGATTCTTGAGGCAAGGCGTATGTGGGCTGACAGAGTATATGAGCAGATGAAGGTTAGAAAGCATCAGAGAGCGTTAGTTCTAATGTCAATTATTACATCCTTGCTGCTTTGCTCAGTACTATATTATATGTCCGATAAAATGGACATAAGTGTAGGTTCACAAACCTTG
>Ga0256404_1003076_pt1 | contig 35134 bp, 20 predicted proteins | sample RumenRJG_01DNA_FD_185990 | JGI IMG/M metagenome (GOLD analysis project Ga0256404, IMG submission 185990) | Bovine rumen microbial communities from Lethbridge, Alberta, Canada - RJG_01 | ecosystem: Host-associated > Mammals > Digestive system > Stomach > Rumen | place: Canada: Alberta | collected... | reverse complement strand
CAAGTTACCACCGCCGATGCGCTGATGGCGCTTAGGTACGTGATGGGTCTGATCGAGCTGACCGAAGATCAGCTTGCACAGGCCGATGTCACCGGCGAGGGTGAAATCACCGTTGCCGATCCCCTCCTTATCCTCCGCCATGCGATGGGACTTATCGAAACCTTCCCCACAGAGGAAGCATAATGAATTAACTACGGTTTGATTTTCCCGCCGACCTGCGAAAGCAGGTCGGCGGCTTTTTTTGACGAATAGCGAATAGCGAACCGTGAATAATGAAAGGTGAACGGCTGCCCGAAAAATGCCGTTATTTCTAGGTTTATGCAAAAAATGGAAAAATATATTGCAAAAAAGGCATATTTTACTTGCAAGCATATATAAGTGATGATATAATATAGTTAATGCATATCGTCGATATATGCCATTAATTATTTACAGGAGGAAACAACTATGAAAAAGCTTTTGAGTCTTATCGTTGCGGCGGTATTGGTCCTTTCCATGCTGCCGATGGGCGCTATGGCGGAAGCGGCGCAGAAAGCGCTGCCCAATACGCGCACCGAAACGATCGCAAGGCCTGCAGAGGGCATCAAGGCTCCCGAGGAACCGACCTATAGGGAAATGCCCCTGTCAACCGCGATGAACGCCGAGGACACCTACGCTTTCATAAACTTTGAGAGCGAAGGCGACTATCCTTGGAGCATGATCCAGGATGACGAGCGCGAATACGGAAAGAGCAGCAACGAGGGCGTTGGCAGCAGCTCTTCCACCGTAACGGCGACCTTCACCATCGATGAGGCCTGCGTCCTTTCCTTCGACTATATTGCGATGGGCGAGGGCACGAGCAGCGTTTGGGATAAGTGCATATTCAAGCTCGACGGCGCCCAGATATTCCAAAAGGGCCAGGAGAACAGCGAATGGGCGACCTATTCCGTTGAAGAGCCTCTCTTTGGCGGCGAGCATACCATCGAGTTCACCTACTCCAAGGACAGCAGCGTGAACCCCAGCGGCGACTTCTTTGCGATCGATGAAGTTAAGCTTACGAGGACTGCGGACGTTACACCCACTCCCGCTCCCACCGCCGTTCCCGAGGGTATGGTAGGCTACTACTTCGAGTCCCAGGCGGAGGCCGATGAATGGCTGTTTGTGGATAACGATGGCGACGGCAGCAACTGGAAGTGGATCCAGCAGGATACCTCCCGCCCCGCATACGAGGGCACCGGCCTTATCTATTCCGCCTCCTATGAGGGCGGCGCGCTCAACCCCGATAACTGGGCCATCTCCCCGGGCGTTAAGGTTAGCGGCGCGGATTCCGGCGTTTCGTTCTACATGGGCCCGAGAAGCAATTCATCCTATTACAAAGAGCACGTGGCGATCTATATTGCGACCGGCGTTGATCTGGAAAGCTACACCCCGGTGGATGAATTCACCTTCTCCGCGGGCGGCTACAACAATTACACCTTCAGCCTCGCCGATTACGTTGGCGAAACGGTCTATCTTGCGATCCGCCATTATAACTGCACCGACCAGTACGAGGTGAAGCTCGACAAGGTCGAGTTCTTCGGCGTTGAAGAGGTAGGCCCCGCGCCCACTCCCGAGCCGCCCACCCCGACTCCTGAGCCCACCCCGACTCCCGAGCCCACTGCGGCTCCCGAATATTACGTGGGCTACCACTTCGAGACCGATGCGGACGTTGAGGAATGGTGCCTGATCGATGCCGATGGCGATGGCTTCAACTGGACGAGAAGGGACTCCGAAGAGTACGCATACGAAGGCGTTGGCTGCCTGACCTCGGCATCCTATGACAACAACTCAGGCGCTGCGCTCCATCCCGATAACTGGGCTATCTCTCCCTCTCAGAAGGTAGTTGATGCGGAAGCCTACTTCAGCTTCTATATCGCCGCGCAGGATCCCAGCTATCCCGCCGAGCATGTCGGAATTTACATCGGCAGCGGCAATGACGTTGCAAACTACGAGCTCATCGATGAGTTCACCCTCACCTCCAATATTTACGAGCAGCATACCTACAGCCTCGAGGAGTACGTTGGCGAAGAGGTAAGCCTTGCAATCCGTCACTTCAATTGCTACGATATGTTCATGGTCAACGTGGATATGTTCGTATTCGTAGGCACCGAGGAGGGCGAGCCCGTTCCCGAGCCCGATCCCACTCCCACTCCGGTACCTACCGAAACTCCCGAGCCCACCGAAACTCCCGTACCCACCGAAACTCCCGTACCCACTCCGGTTCCCGAAGACCTGATCGTGGGCTACTACTTCGAGAGCGAAGAAGAGCTCGAGGGCTGGAACTTCATCGGCACCGAAGATACAAACTGGGTACATTCCTTCGTCAACCCCGGCAATTACGACTATGCTCAGTATGCGCATGAGGGCAGCGGATTCATCCTCTCCTACTCCTTCGTGGACTACGTTGGCTCCTACCAGGCGGACAACTGGGCGATCACGCCTCCCTTTAAGGTTCCCGAAAACTCCGCAAGGGTGAGCTTCTATGCGACCAACGCAAATGCAACCTACCCTGAGGCATTCGACCTTTATATCGGAACCTCCGATGACACCGCCGAGATGACGCTGATCGAAGCCGATCTCGCCGCGACCGGCGGCTCGGACGACGAATGGACGCTGTTTGAGTACGATCTCTCCGAATACGCGGGCGAAACGATCTACCTTGCGTTCTACGATCATTGCTACGATATGTATGAGGTCTGGATCGATCAGGTCCAGTTCTGGGGCGAATACGACGAGATCGTGCCGATCGAGGAGATAAACGTTATCGGCATGACCGAACCCGCTTACGGCAATGCGCCCAACTATGAGGCCGAGCCCGCAAACTCCGATGATCCGTACACCGTCAGCCTTGTTGAGTGGTACTGCAATGGCGAGTTGATGGAGGAGGGCGAGCTCTTCGATAACGCCGATGCCGAATACTATGCGATAATCTATCTCTATGCAAACGAAGGCTACGAGTTCGCCGAAGCTCCCGCAGTGCTTGTCAACGGCTCCGATGAGTTCGTGGTCGAATCTGCGCCGTTCAACGAAAACGCATCGTTTGGCATCGTTTGGGGCCCCTTCACCGTTGAAAGGCCGCTCGAGATCATCGACTGCGTTCAGATAAACGACTTCGTCGTTCCCGAGTGGGGCGCAAATCCGTTCTACGAAGTGACCGTGCCCGACGGCGAGAACTACACCATCGATCTGGTCGAATGGTACGACAACAACGCGCTCGATCCGATGGAGCCCTCGGCAGTATTCGACAATGCGGAAACCACGTACAGCATGTACGTCCACCTTGTTCCGAACGATGGCTATAAGTTCGCAGAAGAGATCTCCGTGCTGATCAACGGCGAGGAGACCTACGTTGATTTCTCCTACACGAGCTGGGAGGACGACGGCGCCTTTGTATGGACGATCGAATTCACCGTTGAAGAGCCCATCATCTGGGGCGATGCGAACGGCGACGGCGAGACCACCATCGAGGATGCGCTGCTGATCATGCGCTATCTGATCGGCATTGATGAGATCGCCGAAGAGAATCTTGAGTGGTGCGACGTCAACGGCGACGGCAGCATCGACCTTACGGATGCGCTTCTCATCATGAGAAAGGTTATGGGTACGATCGAGGCATTCCCCATAGAAGACTGATGCTCGACTTGCCTTGAAAAGGGCATGCGTGGATCATAAACCGATCTTCGAGCGCCGCCCGCAATTGCGGGCGGCGCATTTTAAGAGGTGACCGGCCTCTTGCCGATTTATAAAAAAGCATCGAGCGCGGCGCTTTGGGAGGAAGATACCTCGCTTGGGCATCGGCGGCAGCGTAATTAAAGAACCTGCATTCGCGCCGCTTGCGGTGCGAACGGCGATGGAGGTGAAAATAGCCCGATCAATAACGGCAAATGGAAGAATTATTTGCCGCAAATATTGAAAAATCGGAAACAGCATACCCGATACACCGCATACGGTATTGCAAAACGACACATAAGTTGGTATAATAATTTTGGCGCGAAAGCGTACAAGCAAGTAGGAGGAGAAACACATGAAGAAAACGATCTGCATTATTGCAGCGGCGGCAATGCTTCTTGCATCGCTTCCGGCTATTGCAAGCACGGGCAAGCTCCCCGTGGAGACGACCTCTTTATGGGCGGATAACGAGGTTGTTCTTTGGGATTTCGAAGGCGAAAACGCTCTTGAAGGTTGGCAGTTTGTTGATGCCGATGGCGATGGCATCAACTGGGATGTGTCGTCCAACTATGCTTTGAGCGGCAGCAAATCGCTCAGCTCATATTCCTATCTTGACAACGTTTATTACACTCCGGACAACTGGGCGATAACCCCCGCCGTGACCGTGCCCGAGGAGACCTGCGTTGCGCTCACCTTCTCCGGCAGGAACCATATGCCAACCGGCGTGGACGTTTTCCGCGTATATGCCGGCACAACTCCCGATATCTCCGAGATGAGCCCCATTGCGCCGAGCATGGCATTCTCCGGTCAGGAATTCGAGCAGAAGTTCATCGATATCTCCGCTTTTGCGGGTCAAACCATTTATTTCGCATTTCGTCATTTCAATTCGTATGATATAGGCTTTATCTTCTATATCGACGACGTTTCGATCATAACGAATTTCGAGCCCTTGGCACCCCAGCCCGAGAATCTTCTTTACGGCTGCTACTTCAACGAATATGAGGATCTTGACGGCTGGCAGCAGGTCGATGCAAACGGCGACGGCTTCGGCTGGTCGATCACGGTGAATCCCAGATACACTTTCGAGGGCGTTGGCGTTGTTGGCTCCGAATCCCTCGTCACCGGCCCCGGCGGCGGCCCCGTTGAGCCCGACAACTGGCTTATTTCGCCCGCTGTTTCGCTCCCATCGGACGAGCTTTTGCTCAGCTTCTATGCGGCGGGAATCGACACCATGTTTGATGCGTACTATCTTGAGCATTTCAGCGTATACGTTGGCACGAGTCCCGAGCTCGACGATATGGCGGAGATTATCGCCGAAACCGAGGTTTCCGATAATTTCGAGTGCTACACCGCCGATCTTTCCGATTACGCCAATCAAACGGTCTATTTTGCGATTCGTCACCACAACTGCTATTACCAGAATTGGCTGCGCGTGGACAGCTTCGAGGTTTGGGGCAGCGGCGAATTCCAGCCCGCTCCCACTCCGCCGTCCCGCATCTATGGCGACGTTAACCTGAACGGCGTGGTTGAGATCGAGGATTCGCTGAAGGTCATGCGCTGGCTCATCAGCCTCGAGGAGTTGAACGAGGAGCAGCTCGACATGGCCGAGGTGCAGGGCAACGGCAGCATTGCCTTAGAGGACTCGCTGCTTATCATGCGCTATTCCATCGGAACCATCTCCACATTCCCCAGAGAAAACGCGATCGAGAGATGATCGTGGTAAGGCAAAAGCCGCATTGAGATGCAAGCCGCATCGAAATGCGGCTTTTTTGTATTGTATCCGCAAAATGAAGGCAACGCACTTGTTTATATATTAATATTGTGTTATAATGTATATAACGCAGGCGCATCGCGTTTGCGAAAAACCGTTTTAGGAGGAAACAATATGAAAAAGCTTATCGGCATCGTGACCGCGATCCTGATGCTCCTCTCCGTGCTGCCCGCAGGCGCACTTGCGGAGGGCGCCGTTCCCGCTGAGGAAAGCTCGGTTAGGGATGTGACCACCCTTGCAAGCTGGGATTTTGAGACCGACCCGATCGGGGAAGGCTGGCAGTTTATCGACGGCGACGGAGACGGCCATAACTGGGAGCGGATAAACAATAATTACTACAGCAACAGCGGCGATTACAGCATCGCATCCGCTTCCTATGCGGACGGCGCGCTCAGCCCCGATAACTGGGCGGTGCTGCCGCAGATCGAGATACCCACGGAAGGTTACACCGCTCTTGTTTTTTACGGAGCCATTCAGAGCGAGCTCTATACCGATATTTATCGCGTATACGTCGGCACGGGCGACGATCTTGAGTCCATGGAGCCAATTTCGGACGATATGGTTCTTCCCGACACGGAGTATGCCGAGCAGGTGTTCGACCTTTCCGCCTATGCGGGGCAAACCGTTCGCATTGCGATCCGCCACTACAACTGCTCCAACGAGTGGAGAATCTATTTTGACGATTTCTCCGTTGTTTGCAGCGTTGACGACGATCCCTACGCGATCCACGAGGTATGCGTTGACGGCTGGGGAACCCCGGTCGCGGGCGTTGCGGGCATAGATCACATGTTCCTCACCACTCCCGACGATGCGCCGTATTACATCATCTACGGCGGCTGGCGCGATGAGACCGATCAGCAGCAGATGTGGAACGCAAGCCACGTGTTTATCCCCGGGCACGTCTATTCCGAGGGCTGCCAGATCTGGGCGCAGGAAGGCTACTATTTCGCCGAGGACTGCGTGTTCTACGGCAACGGCGGTACCGATATTCTCGATATGCAGTGGTGCTACGTGGATGAATCGCAAAATACGATCTGCTATATGAACAGCATTGAGGTAGTTTGCGAAGAGGCAAGCGGGCTCATTGGCGACGTTGACGACGATGGCGACGTTGATATTTCGGATGCGCTGATGGCAATGCGTTATGCAATGGGGCTTATTCAGTTCAATGACGTGCAGCTTGCCAATGCGGACGTTGATGGCGACGGCAGCGTTGTTATAGCCGATTCCCTGCTCATAATGAGGAAGGCGATGGGTCTTATCGACAGCTTCCCCGTGGAGAACTGAAAAAACGGACGGTAAAAGGCCGCAAGGCGGCTTGAATGGTATTGCGGAGGGCTGAGCTTAAGCTCTCCGCTTTGCTGTTCGGAGCCTCGGAATCTCGCTCGGCGTTCTTGACCCTTTGCCGTGCGGATGATATAATATAGCGTGTGCGCCGCAAAAACCTTGCGGTGAAAAACGCATAGGAGGTATAAAGATGAAGAAGATCAAAGCAATGCTTGCGCTCGCCATTGTGCTCGCGATCGCGCTTGCGGGCATCCCCGTTTCCGCGCTTCCCGCTTTTACGGCGGAGAGGGGCGCGATAGAGCCTTTTTGGACAGTGCCCGAGGGGTACAATGCGCATGACTACAATAAATGCGTTTTGTTTTTGGAGCAGACCGATGCAAGCGGCGTAAAAAACGGCAATAAGCTCAGCTCGAGCTACGATCCTAACAACCCCGAGAGCTGGGGCATCGACAGCTGGGGGGAGAGAACCTTCCAATGGATCGGCGTGGACGGCGAGCTGCGACTGATGATCGCGCATCTTGCGTATAAGAATCTTGCGGGAGAGCTCGATCTTGCGGACTGCCCGATGCTCAGCCGCGTGGTTTTCTGGGATAATCGCATCACCGCGGTGGACGTTTCGGGCTGCGACAGGCTGACCGATCTGTATTGCAGCGGAAATCAGATCTCCGAGCTGGATGTTTCGGGCAATACCGAGCTTGAAATACTCTCCTGCGGCAGCAACAGGCTGACGAGCGTGGACGTTTCGAACAACCCCGCGATATGGTATCTGTACTGCTACGACAACGATCTGACCGAGCTGGACGTTTCAAACAACCCCGCGCTGCTGCATCTCAGCTTCAGCGACAATTCGATCACCGAGATCGACCTTGCAAACAACCCGAGGCTCGTGAGCCTTTACTGCACGGGAAACGGGCTTACCGCGCTCGATCTTAGGTACAACCCCGATCTTGAGACCATCAACTGCGAGGAGAACGCGATAACAGCGCTCGATCTTACCAACCATGCCTCGCTTGCGATACTGACCTGCTGGGAAAACGAGCTTGAGGAGCTCATTCTCACGGGCTGCACCGCGCTCAATCAGCTTCATTGCGACACGAACAGGCTCACCGAGCTGGACGTAAGCACCTGCACCATGATAGAGAATATCGACTGCTCCGCAAACAGCCTCTCTGCGCTCGACGTAACGAACAACCCGAATCTTTTGGCGCTCGGCTGCATGGGCAACCCGATAAGGTCGCTCGATCTTTCAAACTGCCCGGGTCTTCCGCTCAACAATATAAGGGCGCAGGGCAGCGGCTATATCGGCTATTTCTCGAATCACGACTATTCCTCGGGCACGAACAGCCTATACTTCTTCGCAACGCCCGAGCAGGGAGAGCAGTTTGAGGGCTTCTACGATCAAAACGATGCCTTTATCTCTAACGGAACATGGTACAGCCTGTATAACGCCTATTATCATTACTATAACGATGCGCCGAGCAATCTTACCGCCGTTACGGTGCGCTTTACGGGCAGCACGATCATCCCCGGCGATGCGGACGGCAATGGAGCAGTGACCATTGCCGATGCCGTTCTGGCCATGCGCTATGCCATGGGGCTTATCAGCTCCTTGCCCGGCTTTGAAAACGCCGATATCGACGGCAACGGCAGCATCACCATCGCCGATGCGGTTGCGATAATGAGAATGGCGATGGGGCTGGCGTGATAAAACAGGACGGCAGCTTCTGCTACTGAAGCATGAAACTTCTTTTGCCAAGCGTGGAGAGGCGCAGAGCGATCCGCCTGAGCCGAGCTTAAGGAACATTATCCGAACAAACCTATAAAATAAACGGCCTTGGGCGAAGCTGCTTCGCCCAAGGCCGTTCGTTGGTAATTGACTAAGCTTTCGCTTATCGGTTCATAAGTCCAAGCGCCATGCGCAGGATGACCACCGCATCGCCCACGGATACGGTGCCGTTTTCATCCATATCTGCGTTAAGGGTGCTCAGCTCGGTTTCTTCGATAAGACCCATCGCGAAGCGCAGCGCGAGCAGTGCATCCGCAACGGTAACGCTGCCGTTCAGATCGCAGTCGCCGGGCAGGAATGAGCCTCCCTCGTCGATGCGGATAACTGCGGTATTCGCAGCGTAATCGCCGAGCTTGACATAGACCGTTTCGCGGCTGCCCACGGCAAAGCTCAGCTCCGTAACAGCGCCGCGGGAATTCTCCTCGATCATGCGCTCGGTTATGAGTCGGGTGCAGTCCTCGTCCTCATACGCGCCGATGTATGCGGTGTAATGGTTGTCGGTAACGCTGATGGAAAGCGTGCCGTTTTCAAAGCTTGAACTTACGATCTGCGGCGCGATTCGGTCGATCGTGACAGGGATCTCCCAGATCGCGTTTTCGTTCGCGGCGGGGTCGAATTCATCATAGCTCTGCATGATGCCCGTCATGCGAAGCTTAACGGTGGTTCCGTCCGCAAGGTTCTCGCCATAGAAGGGATCCATCTGCGTGTACTCCTCCGCGCCCACGGGCTGATAGAAGCTCACAAAGGTGTTTTTGACAGCCTTGGTAACGTAGGGGATCTCCTTAGTGTAGTAGTTTTCGCCCGTTGCGGCGTTCTCCACCTCGTAGCGGAAGGTTTCAACGTTGCGAAGCATGTAGACGTGAACGAGGCTTATCGCATCCATCCGATCGTCCCCGTTCGGGCTTATCGAGGCGCGGTCGAGCAGGAAGCTCGTGGTCGTGCCAAAGGGATTTACGCCGAAGTTCACGGACTCGTAGCCGATGTACGAGCCTGCGCGGTTGCTGCCCCACTCCGCCGTCCAGTCGGGCATTCCGAGGTAGCGGTCGTAATAGCAGGTGCGGTCGAAAACCGAGGCGTATTCCCAATCGCCGTAGAAGCCGAGGAACGGAACGGAGAGATCGATCTCGCCGTCTAACGTTATGAAGCCGTCGATATACGCGCCAACGGGGTAATCCTGCTCGAGCTGGGTCTTGTACGAGCCGAGATCGACGGTGACATTCACGCTCGCTCTGCCGTTTGCGGGAACCGTGACGCTCGAGGGCGCGGTAACGTTCACACGATCCGTGATATCCTCACTCGAATGGTTCATGATGGTTTGAAGCCTGTTGTTTATCAGCCAGAAGCTCGTTTCCTCGGTCAGAACGTACGGGCGAACGGTGTAGGTCTTGGCGGTGGAGCCGAAGTTCACAAGCTCAAAGCTGAAGCTGAACACGCCGCTCTTTTCGTCGTCGTCGCCAAGCTCTATTTTCGGGCGAACGCAGGAGGGAACGTCGATATAGACCTTAGTTGATACAGCGGCGGTCAGATCGGCCTGACCCGCGCCCTGCTGACGGGGGCTGTACGGATTGCCGGAGTTCGTGGCGGGAACGGCGGTGCTCATAAGAAGCGAATCAATCATCTTCATCTTGCCGACTGCATCAAGATTAGGGAAATTCGCATCCACGTACTGCTTTAAAAGCAGCATTCCGCCCGCGATATGCGGGGTCGCCATGCTCGTGCCGCTCTTGATGCCGTACTCGCCGCCGGAGATCGTGGGATCGAGAGCTGCGTAGATCATATCGCCGGGAGCCATTATCTCGGGCTTTATGCGAAGATCGGGAGTGGGTCCCCAGCTCGAATAGTGGGTGGGGGCGCCGCCCGCTTCGTTGTAGCTCGCGGCAACGCTGAGTGAAGCGGAGAGCGTGCCGGGCGTGCCCGTGGTGCTGTTGTCGATATTGAAGGTGGGTGTGGTGCCGTTGAAGATATTGCCTGAGCCGGTCGTGCCGCTGTTGCCCGAGGCAACGGCGCAGTTCACGCCGCTTGCGCTCAGCAGGTCGATGACCTCCTGCATATCGTCATCGTGCGAGAAGCCGCAGTCCGCACCAAGGCTCATATTCAGCGCATCCACGCGAAGACGTGCGCAGTCTTCGAGTGCGGCAAGGATATCCACCCAATCCGCATCGATCCCGCGGAAAACCTGCATCGCGATTATCTGCGCATTGTATGCAACGCCGCGGCAATTCGCGCTGTTTCCCGCCGCGATGGAGCTTACGTGCGTTCCGTGGTCGTTAAAGGCGGTGTTGTGGGATGCGTCGGTGTTGCCGAGATAATAGTTGAAGGCAAAGGGTATCTTCGAGCTGTAATAGAGCTCCTGCGCGGTGAGAGTGCCGGAAAACCTCTGCTCGGCAAGCAGCTCCTCGGAATCGAGAAGGCTCTGAAGCGAGGCAGCTGTGAAATGGGGGTTTTCGGGCGGTGTGGTGAACGCGGGATGATCCCCAGTTATGCCCGTGTCGATGACCGCAACGGTCTTGCCCTGGCCGGTGTAGCCAAGAGCCCACATATCGTCCGCATTGATGAAGCCGACGGAGGTGCCGAGCCTCTCCTGCCCGTCCTCGGTCTTAGGCATCTCGGGAAGCGCATAGCTCCAGCTTTCATAGCAATCATCAACGCCGGAGAGCTTCTTTATTTCATCAATAAGGCGGTATTCGCCCGAGAAAGCGAAGCCGTTGAAGGTGTCGGTATAGCGGTAAAGCGTTTTGAGCCCGCCGAGCATAAAGCGCTCGCTTATCCGCTCGATAAGCGCGTTCTGCTTATTTTTGAGCGCCTCACGCGCACTTGCGCGAAGCCCGTTTTCGCCGGAAACGGCGAGAATCGGCGCATCCTCAAGCTTAACGATGATATTAACGGTCTCGTCCTGCGCTCTTTCGATGCGCGGCGCATTTTCTTCCGCACTCTCGATCTGCCCGCCTTCCTTATAACGGACATTTCCACTTGAGCTGAAGCCAAACGATGACAGCAGCATCGCAAGGGCAACGAGTACCGAGAGCGAGCTTTTAAGCATCTTGTTCATTTTCGCACTCCTTTTCTGTATTTTTATGCTCTTTATTATAAAATTACAATAAATAATTAAAAACCGTTAAAAACATCGCGGAGAAACCGAAGCATAGGTTTCCCCGCGTATGCCGGTTTAAGGGTATGAGGGTCTAAAGGCAGAGTGGGGCTGCGGCGGATCGCAGCTGAGCTCGCCTTACATCAGACCAAGCGCCGTGCGCAGGATGACCACCGCATCGCCAACGGAGACTGTGCCGTTTTCATCCATATCGGCGTTATGGGTGCTCAGCTCGGTTTCGCCGATGAGACCCATTGCGAAGCGCAGCGCGAGCAGCGCATCCGCAACCTCGATGGAGCCGTTGTTGTTGCTGTCGCCCATGAGGCCGCCGACGGAGGTGAGGCAAACGTCGTCGAGATACGCCTCGTCCGCATCGTTGTCAACGTTGTAATCCTTGGTGTACTTCCAAACGAAGTTATAGCTGCCGTCCTGCTGCGCAACGAAGGTGTAGGTGAACCAATCCACGTATCCGGAACGCTCGAACTGCTTGGCGCCGTTCACGGTGAAGGTGTATTTGTCGTAGTTCTGCTCGCTGCTGACCTTGGCGCGGAAGGTGAGCTCGTCGCCCTCCTGCATGAAAACGGACATGGTGAGCGTGGATTCACTGCTGGAAACGCCCTTGTTGCCGCTCTTGGCATAGCCGCCTTCAACCACCCAGGGATAGGTGCCGGAGGAGTTGAAAACCAGGTTGCCGCCCGGAACGTTCAGCGCGCCGGCAAGGCTGTAGAAGAGCTTGAAGCCCTTGACCCATGCGCAGTCGCTGCCAACGGCACCGGAGCCGTCCTTGGTGAAGCGGAAGGTGAAGGTGTAGTTTCCGGTCTCGGGGATCTCGTATTCATAAGCGGTCCATTCCGCGCTCGAAGAAACGGTCAGAACGGGAGAGCCGTTCACAAGGAACTCGAGCCTGTCGCCCGCGCCGCAGGAGGCTTTGTAGCAGAACGTTATGGAGATGCCCTCGATGAGCCGGCGGCTCGTGCTGATCTCGGAAACGGAGGAATTCACGCCTGCGTTGCCGCTCTTGGCGCAGTCGCCGTCAATGACCCAGGGGTATGCGCCCGCGGAGGTGAACTCGAACGGATCGTCAAAGTCGCCGTCGTTGATAACGGTGCTGAGCGAGTTTTCAAGAACAACGTTTCTGAGCCACGCCTTGTCGGAGCCGGAAGCGCCCGAAGCATCCTTGGAGAATTCCCAGCTGAGGGTCTTAGGACCGCGGCCGGGGATCACGCAGGAGTATTCCTGCCAGCCAACGCTTCCGCTCGTTTCAAAAACGGTCTCTCCGTCCACCTTGAAGCGGAGGAAGTCGCCGTTCTGCTGGGATGATACCTTATAGGAGAAGGTGATGCGCTGATAGGCTTCGAGCTTGACCTTGCTCTCGAGCACGGAGGTGGAGCTGTTCACGCCCGCATTGCCGCTGTAAACGGAGTCGCCGTCCACGACCCAGGGATAATTGCCGGGGGAAGTGAAGTGCAGACTCGTGTTTTCGCCGTTGAGATATACGTCGTACTTGAGCAGATCGGTAACGCAGAGCAGACCGTCGCCGCCGCCAACGAGACCAACATCCACGGATGCCGCCTTGATAACGGAAACAACGCTGTCCGGCTCAAGGTCGGGATAGAAGCTTTTGAGCATCGCGCAGGCCGCCGAAACGTGCGGGGTGGCCATGCTGGTGCCGCTGTAGGCGTGGTAGCCGCCGCCGGGAATGCAGCTGTTGATGCTCTCGCCCGGAGCGGTGATATCAACGCAGGGGCCGATGTTGGAGAAGTAGGACATGGTTCTGTTCTGACCGTGCGATGCAACGGTGAAGGAGCGATCGATGCAGCCGGGAACGTAGCTCATAGCGTTGCCGCTGTCGTTGCCGGAAGCAACGCAGTAAACCGTGCCGGAGTCGAAGCCGGTGTTTATGACCTCGGAATAAAGCTCAAGCGCATCGTCGGTCTTGGGACCGCGAAGGCTCGCGTTTGCGATCTGGAAGCCGTTCAGATGGGCGTATTCAAAGCCGTTTACGATGTCGGTGGTGGTGCCGTATCCGCCCGCATCCATGACCTTGATGCCGATCACCTTGACGTTCGGCAGGGTGCCGTCAACAACGGTGCCCGCAACGTGGGTGCCGTGATAGTGGTCGTCGTCGGGATCGGAGTCGCCGTTTGCAAAGTCGTAACCGATGTTCAGAACGCGACCGGAGAAGAAGGGATGGCTTGCATCGATGCCGGTGTCGATAATGCCGACTCTGATCTCGGGAAGCTCGTCCACGGTCGTTCCGTCCTCAAGCAGCCATTCGTTGTAGTTGAATGCGCCAACGTGGTTCGGCCTGTAGCCCCAGGAAAGGAAGGAGTCCTCGTGCGGCTGCTGCGCAATGCTCATAATGGCATCGGGCGCAGCATACTGAACGCAGTCGAGCTTCCTGTATGCTTCGGCGGCCTTTTCGGCGGCCTCGGGGCTTGCGTACTGGATGATATGCCAGTCGTTATAGCCGTTCACATGGTCGATCGAACCGGCGTAATCGAGCTGCTTTGCGCTCTTAACGATGATTCGCGCGTTCGCATAGGGGTCGTCCATCGCCTTGGCCCTGTTGAGCTGCGGTGCGCTGCGCTTTTCCATCTCGTGCAGGCGCTCCGAAAAGTCGATGAGCTTTTCAAGGCGCATCTCGCGGCTCTCCTCGGCGGAGGCCGAAGCGGAGAAGGCACCTGCGGGCACGAGCGCGATCAGAAGCGCCGCCGCAAGCAGCAGGGAGAGAAGCTTTTTGAAGTTCATTTGGTTTCCTCCGATTCTTTTTTTATATCAAACGGCGCGGCAAAGCCGTGCCGTTTGGATAGCGGATCATTTATCATTCGTCGCGATCTCTTTTCTTTCTTTTGCCGACCAGCAGCACGGAGGCTGCGGCAATGGCAAGCGCAGCGGCGCTGCCGATGACAAGATACCCTATCTTCGGTGCAGCGGAGGGCTCGGCGGGCTCGAGCGTCACGATGGGTGAGGGGGAGAAGCGCGCATAGGGATCGAAGGTTGAAGCGCCGTCCGGCATCGCCGTATCCGCGCTCGAATCGGGTGCTGCGCTGCCGTCGGGAGCGGGCGTGATCTTGCCGCCGGGATCGGACGTTGCCTTGCTGCCGGACGGCGTAGCCGCGCTCGTGGGGAAGGGCGTAGCGCCGAAGCGCGCGAAGGGATCGATGCTTGCCGAGGGATCGGCGGAAGGTGTGTGAGCCGCCGTATTGCCGGGGGTTACGGGCGCACTCGAGGGTCTCGGAATGAGCGTTGCACCGGGTCTCGGGGTGGGGGTTACGGGCGCGCTCGTGGGTCTCGAAGTCGGAGTGGCGGGCGCAGCCGTTGTTCCGGGTCTCGGAGTGGGCGTGACGGGGGCGTTCGTGGGTCTCGGAGTCGGTGTGGCAGGCGCATTTGAAGGCCTCGGAGTGGATGTGACCGGCGCACTTGAGGGATGCGGAGTGGGTGTGCTCGTGGGACTCGGGGTGGGGGTCGCCGGAACGCTCGTGGGCGTGGCGGTGGGAGTCGGAGTGGGAGCATAGTTGGAAACGGTTATGCTGCCGGGCGAAAGCGTGAAGGGAATGGGCTGACCCTGATGATCGCCGATGGGCATATAGATGAAATCCTTCGGCCTGAGGTGAAGGCCGAGCTCGAGAACCGTGCCTGCGGAAACGTCGGGCTTGACCGTCAGCCTTGCGGTGAACAGCACGCCCTGTTCGGTAAAGGGGGAGGTCGGCATCATGATGCCGAGACGAACGCTGTTTTGACCGTTTTCAACCTTGGTATCGATAACGGCAATGCCGCCCTGATCGGTAACGCTATCGAGCACCGCTCCGCGCTCATAGCCTTCAAGGGCAAGCGAAGCATCGTCGAAAACGAGCCATATTGCAAGCCCGTGCGCCTCATAGCCGCCGCTTATTCTAACGGGAATATCCACCGTGCCGCCGGGGCGGACAGCGATGCTCGGCACGCTGAAAGCGGCGCTTGCGCGCTCCGCCTTAAGCGGGGCGGGGGAAAAGGAAAACAGCATCAGTATTGCGGCGGCAATAAGCGCCGCGGTGATTCTTTTCATTGGAAACAGCCTTTCTTTCGTATCCGATGGAATGTGAGAGCTCGATCGTTCGCGCACGGCGAGGTGCGCACGAATCAACAGAATAATTATACATTATAGAGCTTCAAAAGGCAAATTCAAATCCACCCGAAAGATAATATATTGAGGGCGCGGAGGTACGGACGGGAAATCGGTAAAGCAGCGCTTCGATCGAGAAATCTTCAAATATATGTTCAAAAAGCATTTACACAGCCTTTTTAGGATGATATAATTCCAAGGCTATGGAAAAATCTCTAAATAAAGCAAAAATCGCACCCAATATCCCAAACAAGATGGGCACGAAGCCGATAGGAAGGCTTCTTTTCGGCATGGCCGTTCCGCTCGTTATCTCCATGCTCGTTCAGGCGCTCTACAACGTTGTGGACAGCTACTTCGTTGCGCAGTACAGCGACAGCGCACTCAAGGCGGTTTCGCTCGCCTATCCGATCCAAATGCTGATGATCGCCGTTTCGGTCGGCACCTCGGTGGGCATGAACTCCTATATTTCAAGAAAGCTCGGCGCGGGAGAGCATGATGCGGCGAACCGAGGCGCGGCAAACGGAATGTTTCTTCTGTTCGTGTCCTCGCTCGTTTTCGCCGTTCTCGGCTTCTTCACCCGTCCGTTCTTCAAGCTGTTTACGGACAAGAGCGATCTTTTGGAATACGGCGTTACCTATCTGCGCATCTGTATGTGGTTCTGCACCGGCGTATTTTTACAGCTTGGCTGTGAGAGGATACTTCAGTCCATGGGTAAGAACGGTCTTTCCATGACCACTCAGCTCATCGGCGCGGTTACCAATATCATTCTCGACCCCATCCTAATCTTCGGCAAATTCGGCTTCCCCGCACTTGGCGTTGCGGGCGCTGCGTATGCGACCGTTATCGGCCAATGGGTCGGACTCGCCGTTGCGCTCGTGCTCGTTCTCGGCAAAAAGCACGAGGTAACGCTCAGCTTCAAGGGCTTCAAGCCCTGCGGCGAAACCGTTCGCGAAATTTACAGAGTCGGCCTTCCGAGCATACTGCTTCAGGCGATAGGCTCGGTTATGAACATAGGAATGAACACCATCTTCGCCCGCGTGCTCAATGATGACGGCGGCGTTGCGATAATGGGCGTTTATTTCAAGGTGCAGTCGCTTATCTTCATGCCGCTGTTCGGCGTAACGAACGCAAGCATGTCCATCCTTGCATACAATTTCGGCGCGAAAAACAGGCTGAGGCTCACGAAGGCGTGGCGGCTGACTCTGACCGTTGCGATCGTTATAATGCTTATAGGAACGATAATTTTCCAGCTCTTCCCCGACCGCATAATTGCGCTTTTCGACAAGGACGGAAGCATAACCTCGGGCGGCACGGCGGCATTCCGCATCGTTTCGCTATCGTTCGTGCTGGCGGCGGCTTCGATAACTAATTCCATCACCTTCGGCGCGCTCGGCAGGGGCACGGCAAGCATGATAATGTCCCTTATCCGCCAGCTCTGCGTGCTGCTTCCCGCGGCGCTCGTGCTTGCGCTTGTTTTCAAAACCGTGGAATCGGTTTGGTGGAGCTTCCTTATAGCGGAGTTCGTGGCGTTTGCGTACAGCTTTATGATGCTCAGAAAAATCTGGAAGAAGGATATAGCGCATCTGCCGGACGGAGCGGAAGTTTAAAATACCGAGGCAGTTTCTGATAATACTTATGTTTTTGCGGGGTGAAAGCCCCGCTTTTTTGTTTTTTTGCGGAAATATGCGACCAACGAACTCAGAAAACTGTGTTTATAGGTAAAGCATCCGGAGGCTTATAAAACAGCAGGGAGGTGAAGCTTTGGAAGATAAGGAAATAATAGCTCTGTTTTTCGAGCGAAACGAGGCGGCGATAGCGAAAGCCGCGCGCAAGTACGGCGCGTATCTTCAGCTGATCGCAAGAAATATCCTTGGGGACGACGCCTTTGCCGAGGAATGCGTGAACGATGCGTATTTCAAGGCATGGGAGAATATTCCCCCTCTGCGCCCCGAAAGGCTCGGAGCGTGGCTCGGCAGGCTGACGAGGAATATCGCGCTGAACCGCCTTGAAAGAAGCCGTGCCGAAAAGCGCGGGGGCGGCGAAACGGACACGGCGTTTTCGGAGCTTGAGGGCTGTATCCCCTCCAATTCCCCCGATATCGCCGAGAGCATCGCCTTCAAAAATGCGCTGAACGAGTTTCTTGCGGCTCAAAGCGCGGAAGCAAGGCGCATCTTCATCCAAAGGTACTGGTATTTTCTGAGCATTGAGGAGATATCAAAGGAAAACGGCGCAAGCAAAAGCAAGGTCAAATCCTCGCTTATGCGAACGCGAAACAAGCTGAGAATACATCTTGAAAAGGAGGAGCTTTTTATATGAAAAACATCGAAACGACCGATAAAAAGAGCAGGGTTTTGAACGCCGTCGGCGGGATAAACGATGAATTCATCCTCGATGCCGCGCCCACGGGCAGGCATGAAAGGAGAAGCTATCGCGGGCTTATCGCGGCGGCGATAGGCACGGCGGCGGCAGCGGCGGTGGTGCTTATCGCGGTATTCGGCGGCAAGGGAAAGCCGAGCGAGCCAATTCAGCAAGCGAAGGAGAGCGAAAGGCCCGTCACTGCAACGGAAGCACCTGCGACCAAAGCGCCAGCACCCGGGCAGCACCCCGTCACAAGGACGATCAGCCTCGGCAAGGCGACCAACGCCAAGGAATGGGCGGAGCTTGCAGCGGAGGCGAGCGTGGTGGACAGCATCGAGGAGTACCTGTCCGCACAGTTCTTCACTTTCGACGACCGGTTGCCGCCCACGCCCGAGAGCATACTTCTCTCAACGGATGCCTGCATCTTCCGCGGCGTTGTGCGGGAGGTTGAAAACCGCAGGCTCACCATTGCCGCATCCGACAATATTGCCGATACAAGCCCAAGCTTCGATTATGATTTCTGCATCGTCACATTCGATGTGATCGAATGCTATAAAGGCAGCCTTGCCGCAGGAGAGCAAACGAGAGTATTTTTCGATAGCTTCATCTGCCCCATTGCCGAGATCGAGCCGCCGATCGGCGAAAAAGGGAGCGGGCAGGCATATTTTACGCAGCTCAGCCCGGGCACGGAGGTCATAGCCGTTGTCAAGGAGTGCGGAGAAAACGAAGAACTTGAAATACGCGTGGTAGACGAAAACAGCGATCCCGTCCTGACGTTCAGCCGGGCATACCGTGATTATGCCGAGTGCAGATTTCGAGGAGGGTTCGGAAGGCTGTTTTTGCAGACCGAGGATAAATTCCTCTACGATGTGGATGTTTACGATGCTGTGATGCTCGGAGAAGTTCCATCCTTGGACGGCGCGGAAAGCTATATAAGAAGCCTTCTTTCGGAGCTTGAGCTCTGATGCGCAATCAATTGAACCGCTTGAAGCGAGCCGCTCCGTTTGGGGCGGCTCGTTCCGTATTTTGCCGTCAAAAGCATAAGGCTATGATCATCATCGTACTGGACAGCTCGCGGATTTCATGTTATACTGCATAATATAAAAATTCATTCCCAAATAACGGAGGTTTTTATGAAAAAGAGGACTATCGGCATTATTGCCGCCGCTGCGCTGATCATCGCTTTTGCCGCTGCGCTGATACTGATGAACGGCAGAATATCCTCCATGCGTTTACTGAGTTATCAGGGCGTGCATCTCGGAGAGATAATGGTCGCGGATATAGTTGAGATGCAGTTCGTAAGCTATTACCACCCAACCGAAACGCGCAGCGTTACGGACGAAGCTCTGCGCAATGAGCTGCTTGAGGAGCTGCGTGAATTTATCTCCCACGGCAGCTTCCAGAAGGCAAGCGGGCCTTCGATCGGAAGGAAACCCGGCGACGGCGCGTTTTCCACGATCATTCTGAAGACCGCGGACGGAAAGGAATTCAGCTTTACGGAGACGGGCGGTGCGCTCAAGCTCGTCACCCCCTACGGAAGCGGCTGGTATTATTCCAATGTTAACCCCGGCGTCAGGAGGATAGTTTCGAAGGCGGATCGGGCATTCACAAATGCGGACTGAAAAGGAGCTTGACCGACGAAGCCGAAATCAGCCTCCCGAAAACAACGCTCGGCATTATCATGCACTGCGCTCGAACCGTTCCGTATTCGGACGGTTCTTTTTCTTTTTCATCAAATGCTGCGAATAATATGATTTAAGCCAAAAAACCCGCTTTTATTTATTGACAAATCCGCATTATACCCGTATAATAAGCTAAATTGGTATGGGCATTTTTCCGTATGCTTTATCTGCGGAGCATTGACCCTTCCCTTACCCTTATTCAGAGGAGGATACGATCCATGGCAGAAGCCGTACATCTTACCAAAGCAGGCAAACAGGCGCTCGAAGAGAAGCTTAAATATTTGATCGACGTTCGCAGAGCCGAGATAGTTGAGGAAATCGCGACGGCGCGTTCGTTTGGCGACCTCAGCGAAAACGCCGAATACGATGCGGCGCTCGATGCGCAGGCGCATAACGAACTTGAGATAGCCGAGCTTCAGACGATGCTCGAAAACGTGGTCATAATCGAGGAAGGCGCATCAAGCGGCAACGTTGTGAATATGGGCGCGCTCGTTACGCTTCGCTTCGTGGATCAGAAGGAAGAGGACGAATTCCAGATAGTCGGCGAGGCGGAGGCGGATTATTTCGCCGTTCCCAAACGCATTTCAAACGATTCCCCGATCGGCGCGGGCGTTATCGGCCGCAAGGTCGGCGAGACCGTTTCCGTGGAGACCCCCGGCGGCATCACCCGCGTTCGCATCCTCGGCATCCGCAAACAGAATTAAAATACAAAGCTTTTTGCAAGCCGCGGTGCAGGCAAAGGGCTTGTTCCGCGGCATATTTAGTTATTAAATCAATAATGAATGATGAATAGTGAATAATGAATAGTTGTGGATGAAATTCCTGCGGAATTTCTCAAAAACAAGCGTTTGTATTCGCGATTCGAGAAAGGAATACCAAATGGAAGAAAACAGAACGGAAAACACCGTGCAGAACGTTGAAGTTACCGAAAAGGAGCTCAATGAGCTGCTTCAGATCAGAAGGGATAAGCTCAGTGCGCTTCAGGCGGCGGGCAAGAACCCGTTTGAGATAGTCAGATTCGATCAAAACGCATTCAGCGCCGATATCAAGGCGGATTTCGATGCGCTCGAGGGCAAGGAAGTTATGATCGCGGGTCGCATGATGGCAAAGCGCATCATGGGCAAGGCGAGCTTTGCGGGCATTCGCGATGCAAAGGGCGATATCCAGGCGTATATTCGCAGAGATGATATCGGCGAAGAACCCTATGCCGATTTCAAGACCTACGATATCGGCGATATCCTCGGCATAACCGGCATCGTTTTCCGCACCAAGACGGGTGAGATCTCGGTTCACGCATCAAACGTGAAGCTGCTCTCAAAGTCGCTCCGCCCCCTTCCCGAGAAGTTCCACGGGCTGACCGATAAGGAGCTGCGCTACCGCCAGAGGTATGTTGACCTTATCATGAACCCCGAATCCAAGCGCAATTTCGAGATAAGGAGCCGCTTCGTTTCGTTCGTTCGCCGCTATCTTGAGGAGCGCGGCTTCCTCGAGGTCGAGACCCCCGTATTGAGCGCGGTCGCAGGCGGCGCAACGGCTCGCCCCTTCATCACGCATCACAATGCGCTTGATATCGATATGTATATGCGCATCGCCACCGAGCTGCACTTAAAGCGCCTGATCGTGGGCGGCATGGATCGCGTTTTCGAGGTTGGCAGAATCTTCCGCAACGAGGGCATGGATACGCGCCACAATCCCGAGTTCACCACCTGCGAGCTCTATCAGGCGTACACCAATCTTGAGGGCATGATGGACGTTCTCGAAGGCATAATCTCCGGCGCTGCAAAGGAGATCCTCGGCACCTATAAGACCACCTGGCTCGGCCACGAGATCGACCTCACCCCCGGCTGGAGGCGCATCACGATGGCTGATGCTGTTAAGGAGCACACCGGCGCGGACTTCATGGCGATAGAGGGCGATGCGGATGCCGCTGTTGCGCTTGCAAAGAGCGTTGGCGTGGATATGGACGGCGTGGATCACACCTGGGGCAACGCGCTTTATGAAACCTTCGATCAGAAGGTCGAGGAAAAGCTCATCCAGCCCACCTTCATCACGATGTACCCCGTTGAGGTCAGCCCCCTTGCAAAGCGCAGTCCTTCCGATCCGCATCTGACCGAGCGCTATGAGGCCTTCGTTTGCTCCTGCGAGATGGGCAACGCCTTCAGCGAGCTGAACGATCCGATCGATCAGTACGAGCGCTTCAAGGCGCAGGCCGCCAAGCGCGCCAAGGGCGACGAGGAAGCCGATATGATGGACGAGGACTTCGTGCTCGCGCTCGAGTACGGCATGCCCCCCACCGGCGGCCTCGGCTTCGGCATCGACCGCTGCTGCATGATGCTCGCGGGAACGGACTCCATAAGGGACGTTATACTGTTCCCCACGATGAGACCGATAGACTGAAGATCATCGAAAAAAGATGAAAAAGATATGTATTACGCTTGCGCTTGTATTGGCACTGACTCTTGCCGCCTGCAGCGCAAATGAAGAGCCGAAGGCAACGCCCGAAGCGCAGATCCAAGCAACGCCCGAAGCGTTTTCATGGTCGGAGGTTGAGGCATGCTATAAGGGCAGCAATGATCCCGGCGTTCGTTGGAACGGTTTTGCCAATGTTGCGGAGTCTCCGATAACCGATGCCGCGGCAGCGCTGGAGCGCGCTCAAAACGAGTATCGGCTTCAAGCAGACGAATCATACACCGTTTCCCACGATCCCGCTTCGGGAATGTGGAAGGTTTACTTCTTCCCTAAGCCCCGAAACGACGGCAGCGTTGTTGTCGGAGGCGATTTTCAGGTCTATATGTCGGATAAGGGCATCACGCTTCTGACCGTCGCCGGGGAATGATCCTCCGCCGCTCCGACTCAAGCGGTCTTCGCCGCAAAACGTGGCTTGAATATGAAGTACGATCCGTGATAAGCATGGTCTTATCACGGATCCTTTTATTATCTGTCGCCGGATTGTCCGTTGATCGCCGGTATGGTATAATTAAGTGTTGCTATTGATCCCAAGGAGGTCGGAAATGCAAAAAAACCTTTACGCCTGCTATGAGACGGGGTGCATCGTCGAGCAAAGCTATTGCTATCCCGCGACCTTTTGCGTTCTCAGAAAGTATGAGCCGATTTACGCGGAAAATCTGCCGCGCTTTTCGTGTCCGAAGCAGATCTACGCGCTGCCTTTCGGTGAGAAACCGTTCAAGGTCTATCTCGGCACGGATCGCGAAGGCGCGGATGAATACTCACTCGACATAAGAAGCGATCTGACGGACGGCGAAAGGGCTTTATTGGAGCGTATGCACGAGCAATCGGGCGAGCTTGGCGCCATGCTTCGATCGGAAGCCGATGCGGAGCTGTTTCGCGGTATGCTTGAAGCAACGGATGAGTATGAGCTTATCCACGCAAGGTGCGCCGGGAGCGACGAGCCCTATCCCGAGGACTATGAGTTTCTTGGATATGATGTGAGCTATCCTGTCGATTGCGGCGGCGCGTTTTCCATAATTTGCGACTGTATGTTTATATGCAGATGGCACGGCTGCGATGATGAAGGCACGCTGTTTCAAGAGGAATTTGATAAGCTGAATGAACACGGGCTTTTTTCTTCGTTTGACGATGCTTACGCATATATGGTAAAGTATCTGAACGAGGATTGGTCGGAGCGCGGCGATTATTCGATCTTCGAGGTGCGCGGAAGGAACTGCGGCAAACAGCATGCTTAAAAACGAGAGGAATATTTTATGCCCAAGCTAATCGTTTCCTTAACCTCATATCCGGGCAGGATCGATTCGGTGAAGCGCGTTCTTGACAGCCTTTATGCGCAAACGCTTCGCGCCGATGAGATAATTCTTTGGCTTGCGCAAGAGGAATTCCCGCACGGGGAGGCAGAGCTTCCCGCGCCCCTGCTTGAGGATATCTCGGTGCGGCGTTTCACCCTGCGCTGGTGCGATAACCTCGGCTCACATAAAAAATATTTCTATGCCATGCAGGAATATCCGAACGATATCATCGTTACCGTGGATGACGATACCTTTTACCATGCGGATTCATTGCAGAGGCTGTTTGATGCGCATACCCGCTTTCCCAATGCCGTTGCGGCGCTCACCACAGCGGCGGTGCCGCTCGATCGCAAGCTCGAGCCCTATCCGATAGATCAATGGATATTCGATTTTTCGCTGATGAGCGAGCCGTCCATGCTTTTGACCGCTATTGGCGTGGGCGGGGTGCTCTATCCACCGAATGCCGTGGATAAACGGATATTCGATAAGGCGCTGATCCTCGAAAAATGCACGGTGCAGGGAAAGACCTGCGGGGACGATATCCTTCTGAAGGCAGGAGAGATGCTGAAGGGAACGCCTGTGGTTGCCGTTGAAGGCAAGCCCTACTACCGTCTGCCGAACACGCAGCAAACCGCGCTTTGCAGGCTCATGCCGCAGCAGGGGCATAAGGATATTATCATAGACAGGCTGAGGCAAGCCTTTGCCGATTGCTTCGACGGGCGATCGGTGCAGCGCCTGAAGCGGGATGCGGACAGGTTTTCGCAAGAGGATAAGCGGCGCGGACTAACGAAAAAGTATTGGATATCAAGACCCTCACGCGATATCGAAAGACAGATAGGGTATCTCTCGCTGCCGGGTTTTTCGAGCATGCTCGATGAAGCGGACTGCGCGAAGGTGGAGGATACGGTTCAATTTGCCGCAAGCGTTTTCAATCTCTATCCCCCCGAATCGCCAAACGACGGCTCCGCGGCGGCGATACGAGCTCTGCAAAAGCAGGTTCGCGAGATACCGGGTATCGAGGCTCGCGCGGAAGGCTTTATTGCGATAAGGGGTTTGATAGAATACGGAGTGCTGCTGGGTATAAAGCCGCCCGATGGCATTCTCAGGGATAAGCTTTATATGAAAAATATGCTGAATTGGCAGAATTTTCTGCGCGTTCATCCGAACTGCGACGGCGCATACAGAGCGGCATTTATGCGGATGATCGGCAGCTTGGAATCGATGGAGTGAAACGCTCGCGCAAAAGGCGCGGGCGTTGCGCTTTTGCAATGGCGCGGGATCAAGGACGAGGGCGGCTCGCGGGAAAACCGTGGGTTTTTGCCGAAAGCGGCGTATTATAGTCAGAACAGTTCAATTGGAGGGGGCCTTGGCGCGTAAGCTGAGCGAAAACGAAAGAAAGACCGTCGAGCTGATGCGGCGGCATGACGAGGGAGGCATGGATGCGCTGCTCCTGTATTTCGCACCCCTTATTCGCTACGTTGCCGAGCCGATAGCGGGCGAGGCGGAGGCGGAGGACTGCGTTCAGGAGGCTGCGCTGCGCGCATGGGAGCGGATAGATTCATTCGATGAAAAAAAGGGCTCGTTCAAGGCCTGGCTGACCGCGATAGCGAGAAACGCCGCGCTTGATAGGGCGCGAAGACGGAAACGCGCCGAGACCGACGAGCTTGAGGAAGGCATCCCCGACACCGCGCCCACAGCAGAGGAGCTTGTTATCAAAAAAGAGCGAAGGCAGGCGCTTTTGAGCGCGCTTGATGGCTTGCACGCATGGGAAAAGGAGCTGTTTTACAGAAAATACTATTATATGCAGCCAACCGCCCAGATCGCCGCCGAGCTGGGAACGACCGAAAGAGCCGTCGAGGGCAGGCTGTACAGGGTAAAGAAAAAGCTGGCGGATAGACTTGGAAGGTATTTTAGTGATTAGTGAGTATTCACTTACGGTTGAAAACTTTTGGAGGCAGTATGAAGGATGATCGGTACGGCAAAGAGAATATGGAGGAGCTGTTGACGGGCGCAGGCGGCGATGAGCGCGCGCTTTCGGATGAGGAGATAGCGCAGATTCTGTTTTCGGATGAGGAGCTGCCGCCCGAAAAGGCGGTCAAGCGGATCTCGCCAACGCGCCGCGCCTTCCTGCTTACGGTTTGGGGGCTTGCGCTTTGCGCGCTGCAGCTTCCGCTGTTTGAAAAGGGAGTGCAGTTCGCCTTTAACGAGTATTCGAAAAACGCCATGCGCTTCCCGTTCCTTGGGATACTGATCCCCTTCGCGGGGCTGCTGCTCTCGTTCTTCGGGCTTCGCACGCTGAAAAAAGTGAATCGCGGCTTCGGTTTTTCGTGGCTGCTGTGCTTCCTTCGCGCCGCGCTGTTCATATTCGGACTCGTGTTCACCTTCTCGGTGCTCCACGAGGGCGAAACGGGCAGGTTTCTTGCGAGGATACTCGGTGCGCTGAGCTTTTTTTCGATGCTCGCGCAGATATTCGGCGTTTATTCGGGCTTTCGCAATATCCGCTCGAGCATCGGCTTTGAGCCGAAGAGCGGCGAGCTGATCGCGCTTGCCGCATGGTACGCCCTGCGCTCCATGCTTGCTTCGACCGAAGCCTTTATGGAGCTTCCCATCCTTATGTTCGGCGCTCAGGCGCTGTACCTTCTGATACTGCTTGCGCTGCATCTTCTGACGAGCAGCTTCGATGAGGCGGGGTACAGCGTTCGCACCCGTGGTTCGCGCGTTTCGGCGTGGATACTCTCTTTGGCGGGTTCTGCGGTGGCGGTTTGCACGGTGCTGTTTGCGTTCTCCTGCCTTGGAAAATACCGTATGCGCGAGACAAGCCTCCAAGCGAATGAGGGTCAAACCTTCACCCCCGAGCAGCAGCAAAGAGCGGACGAGGCGGCGGGGATAAAACAAAGGCTTATCGAGTTGGGCGTTCCCGAATACGCCGTGAACGATCTTTCGGATGCGGAAGCCATGCTCTTTGCGGGTGCGCAGCGGGCTGGCAGCGAATCAAAGTGCTACAGGTTGACGGAAAACGAAAGCAATATACGCTATTTTGTTAACCCGAACGATGCAAAATCGGAGTACGTGCTCGGCGATGCCGCGAGCATAAGCTTTAATTCGGACGGCGTGAGCTGGTGGAGCTACAGTACGGAGAGCTGCCTTCCCATAGTGGTCGATGGGGTTTCGCTTTCCGGCGACGGCGACGTGAAGCTCGGAATGCTTATGATGAATGCCGATCTGCGCGTTACGACCGTCGCAGTGGATATTGGCGCGAGGGCGGATACGGAGCTTCTCAAGCGCTACGCCTTCATCCACTATTTCGAGTACAGCCCGGAGGTAGCTTTCCACGGCACCGAGGCCGTGCGGATACATCCCGTCAGCAGCTACCATCAGCAGGACTTTGCCATGGATACTTCGGCACGAGGCAGGCTGCTCTATGAGCGCGGCGTTCAACAGCATAGAATCGCCGAGGATCATTTTCTCAAACCCCACCGTAAGTGCTTCTGCGGATGCGGAGATGGTATCCTTCACGCTTACGGAGGCGGGCAGCAGTCCGGACGGCAATATCTACGCGGGCTTTTCCGTGCCGGACGGGGCGGAGAAGGTGCGCTTCTATATCGCCTACACGGTCACGGAGCTGAACGGTATGCCATGGGCGGCATCGAATATGGACTTCACGCTCGTTCATCAGCGCAAAAACGCAAATGTAACTGGGAAAACCGCCTATGAGATAATAAGGTTCAACAGCAGAATGTCGGACACCTTCGATTGGCTGACCGAGAGCATACTGCTGTGGAGCGATGATCTGAGGGTGGAGATGTGAAGTATGTGCGCCGTTTGCGCGCAGTGAAAGTCGGCTGCGCCGAGCGAAATCTGCCTGCGGCAGGTTGAGGAAGAAATCCCAAGGGGATTTCAAATGTAAAATTGAAGAAACGCCTGCGGCGTTTCCACCGCAACCGCCGTAAGGCGGTTTCACCCGCGAAGCGGATTTCATCCGTAAAACGGATTTCACCCACGAAGTGGATTTCACCCGCAAAGCGGATGTTAGAAACGCCGTCGGCGTTTCCACCTCAACTATTCATCATTCATTATTCACTAATAAAGAAAGGGGTTTCATCCATGCAGTCGATAAAGAACGGCTTAAAAACGATCATCCGCACGCCCGGAACTTCGCTGCTGTTCGTGCTGATAATGAGCGTGCTATCGGTGCTGCTCGCGGTTTCGTTCTGCGTGTTTTCCGCGGTGCGCGGCTATCTTCGCGATGCGGACGGCTATTTCCACACGGTTGCGGAACTGGAGTTCATGGGCGAAAACTACCCCTCGGAGGCTCATTTCGAGCATGGGCTGCCCGATGCGCTTGACGAAAACAAGGCGGCGCTCGATTCGCTCTTTGCGCACGATGCGGTGCTCTCGTTCAAGCCAAATGCCAACCGCGCCGCGCTCGTTCACGGTCTGCACCGCAAGGACGGCTCCGTTGCGCTGAATAAGGCGGCCGTTGCATCGTTTTACATAACTGGCTATGACGAGCGGACGGCGCTGTATACGGCCATCGTTTCAAAAACATATTATGCGCAGAAAAATTACGATGAAAAGCTGGTAAATATCAGGCTTGACAGCGCGGGAGAGCTTGAGCTCAAGAAAAAATACGTTATGAGCGGAGTTTTTTCAAACAGGCTCGGCGGAAACCTTGTCGGCTTCGCGCAGAAAGAGATCCGCTTCACAGAGCAGGGCGAAAGCTTCACCACGCCCGCTTTTGAGCTTATCGAGTCGAACGAGCTGCCCGAAGAAAACGTTTTCATGCGCCTTGCGAGGCGATGGGAGCTTATAAACAACGCCTGCCGCGTAACGGTCACAAACGCGATCGAGGACGAGCTTCCCTTCCATCAGCAGCAGCTCAAGCTAAAGAGCGGCAGATTCTTCACCGCTTCGGAGTATGAAAGCGGGGCGAAGGCAGCGATAATCAGCGATGCCGTCAGCTACGGCGCGGGCGAGCTCAAGGTGGGCGACCGCATAAGGCTCAGCGTTTTTTCCTTCACGGGCAGCACGGATGAGGCCGAATTCACGAGCCTTGGCGAGGACGAATACGAGATAGTTGGTATCTTTGCGGAGCATCCCGCCTACCCAAACCGCATCTATATTCCCGGGGAGGCGGAGCAGGCGCTTCGCTCGGTCACGGGCTCGAGCATAGGCTTCTTCAGGCTCAAAAACGACCGCGCTTCGGCATTTTTGAGGGAGGCGGAGAAGCTCGGCGAGAGCGGCTTCCGCGTTTGCGTTTACGATCAGGGCTACTCGGCGGCGACCGAACCTATGCGCGAGATGATGCTTATTTCTATCATCTTCCTTGCGGTATGCGTGCTGCTCGCCGCTGCCGCGCTCGTGCTGCAAAGCCATGTTTTCGTTTCAAAAAGGAGCGAATCGGCGCAGACGATGCTGCTGCTCGGCACATCCAAAGGGCATATACTTATTTACTTTTTGTGTGCTGCGCTGCTGATCGCCGCGCTTGCGGGCTGCATCGGCGTTTTCGTCTCGGCTCGCTTAGAGAGCCGCGTTTTCGATATAATGCGCAGCTTTGCTTCCCAGTTCGAACAGCAGGAAACGAAGTTTTCCGCCACGGGGCTTTCGCTCGTTCGAACGCTTGATTTCGCGCCGAAGCCGGGGAAGGCGCCCTATCTTGCCGCCGCGCTCGCGCTCGTGCTCGGCGCTGCGGTATCAACGCTTGCCTTTGCCCTATCCGCCGCTCGGGACAGCGGAAAAAAGCGGCGCAAGAGCAAGAAAACGGAAAAGCTCGCTTCAAGCAGCCGCTTAAGGGGCGGCACGAGCCGCCTTTCGGGAAGGCTCAAGTATGCGCTTTTATCGCTTAGAAGAAGCCCCGCGCGAAGCCTTGCCATCCTTCTTGTGGCCTTCTTCGCCGCCCTCTTCTTCTCAAGGCTGACGGCATCGCTTGCGGGCTATCGCGCTCAGCTTGAGAGCTATAAGCGCAGCGCGGTGATAAAGGGCTACGCCACCGATATGTACGGCAGAAAGCTCGATGGCTTTATGTTCAAGCCGATGAGCCCGTATCTGCTTGCCGATTCGGGCGAGGTCAAGGATATGAACCTTACCATCGAGCTCGGCAACCTAAGCGTTATCGGCATTGCGATAACCAAGGATGGCGAGGAAAACCGCGAGCTTGCCTTCGATGAACCCAAGGACACTATGCGGCTTGAGCTTCTTCAGATCAGCATCATGGGCGATCTTAAATGGGTTGCCGCAAGCAGTGTGCAGGGCAGCCCCGCCTTCCGGTTCAAGAGCGCGAAGGATATCCGCTTCCTCGAGGGGTATAGTGAAAGGAGCTTCATGCGGATGAGCAACGCCTGCGCTCTTAGCGAGGATCTGATGGAGGAGCACGGCATAGAGCTGGGCGATGCGGTGATGTTTCAAGCGCTCGTAAAAGATGCAAGGGGCGGCTGGGATATCGGCAGGATAATTTTGAAGGTCATAGCCGCGTATTCCTCCAATTCAACGAAAAAAACCGTGTTTTCGCCGCTTGACGATTGGTACGGCATTCTTCCGCCGTTTCTTCACGGCGAGCCGCAGCGCATCAAGGATTACCCCTTCGATTATTACTATGAGGCAATGCCCGCGCCGATCACGAACGACGACAGCACGGCGGACGAAGCGGTGCTGTGGCGGCTCGATACCTACGCCAACACGCCGGACAGCGAGGAGATGACCATGCCGGATGGCACGAAGGTAACGATCTATCCCAGAATACCGAGCTTAAGCAGCGTGCTTTTCACGGTTAAGGATAATTTGAGGCTCGATGAAGTCCGCGCCGCGCTCAACGAGGCGGGCTATGCCCCGGTCGGCACCTACGAGCGCACGAAGCCCTACGCGCTGATCGACGACGAGATGTATCTTAATACCACGCGCTCGATGCAGCGGCAGATACAGTACGTTTCGGTGCTCTACACCGCGCTCTATATCATTGCCGGAGTGATCGGCGCGGCGCTGGCGTGGCTGCTGGCCGCTTCAAGAAGGAAGGAGATCGCGCTTATGCGCGCGCTCGGCACGCCGAATTTCCGAATAATACTCAATTTCCTGTTTGAACATGCGCTTTTGTGCCTGATCGGGCTTGCGATAGGGCTCGGCGCCGTAACGCTTATCTTCGGCGTGCAGGAGCGGTTCTGCTATATGCTGTGCATCGCGTTTTTCGCGCTCTGGTGCATAAGTACCCTGCTCTGCCTCGTTTTCGGATTGGCGAAGAAGGTGCAGACGGAAATTGAATGATGTGCGCTTTCAGCGCACGATGAAATTGGCCTTGCGGCGAGTGAAATCTGCCTTCGGCAGGTGAAATTTGCCTGCGGCAAGTGAAATCCGGCTGCGCCGGGTTGAGGAAGAAATCCCGTCGGGATTTCAGAATCAATAAAATTTGAAGAAACGCCTGCGGCGTTTCCACCGCAACCGCCGTAAGGCGATTTCACCCGCGAAGCGGATTTCATCCGTAAAACGGATTTCACCCACGAAGTGGATTTCACCCACGAAGTGGATTTCACCCGCAAAGCGGGTGTTAGAAACGCCGTCGGCGTTTCAACCACAACTATTCACTGCGCTTGCGCCTTCGCCTGCATATATTGCTTTTCCCTGCATTTGCTGGTATAATATTTGAGGCTGTTTCAGCACGAACCGATATACACGGATCCGATAGGAGTTCATAATGCAGGCAATAAAAAACGGTATAAAGTGTACGCTCAGAACGCCGGGCAAGGCGCTTCTGTTCACGCTTATCCTCGCGGTGCTCGCGGCGCTGCTTGCGGTCGCATTCTGCGTTTTCTCCGCCGTGCGCGGCTATCTCAAAGAGGCGGACGAATATTTCCACACCATCGCCACGATCGACTACGTGGGCAAGGATTATCCCGATCAGTCGGTCTACGATCCCGAGGTGCAGGAGGCGGTGGAGGAGAGCTTGGGCGAGCTCGAAGCGCTGAAGGCAAACCCCTCCGTTATGGCCTTTGAGCCCGCTTCACCCGCGCTCGGCTATATCGAGGGTATGCACAGGATCGACAATAACGTTTTCAACGGCGGCGCCGGTGTGCTTATCGTGAACGTATACGCCTACGATCCCGGCATCGATGCGTATCAGGTGATGCTTGAGAGGTCGCTCTACGCGCGAAGGGATTATACAGGCATCCTGATGTTTCTATCTGCGGACAGCCCGAAGATCGAAAAGGGCAAGAAGTACCTCATCAGCGGAAGATTCGTTGCGGGCAAGGTCAGCGGCGTTTGGTTCAGCATGGAAAGCATGAGCTTCGTTGAAAACGGCGAAACCGTTACCGTGCCCGAATTTGAACTCGTAACGAACACCGATGTGGCCGAAACGAACGCCTTTTACAGGCTCGCCAAGGTGCTTGAAAAGCAGAACGATGCCTGCCGCGTGGTCTATACCTCCGCGATAGAGGATTATTACCCCTTCCAGCAGCAGATACTGAGCCTAAAAGACGGCAGGCTATTCACCGAGCAGGAGCAGAAAAGCGGCGCTAAGGTCTGCCTTATAATGAACGAGCTGGCCGGTCGCCTCGGGCTTTCCGTGGGAGACCGTATCCCGCTTTCGGTGTGTGCATCGGATGAAAGCATCTTTGATACCGACACGCTCTATGAAAAGGACGGGGGAGAGTACGAGGTTATCGGCATTCTGAACGAGGATATCGACTATCCCTTCTATATTTTCCTTCCCGGCGATTCGGGAGACGGCTTCCGTGCCACGACCGGCTATAACCTCGGGCAGTTCCGCGTTGTGAACAGCCGTGCGGATGAGTTCATCACGGCAACCGAAACGCTTGCGCACAATGGCTTCCGCATAACGCTCTACGACCAGGGCTATGCCGCCGCCACCGAGCCGATGCGCGAATTGATGTTCATTTCCATAGTATTCCTCGCGGTCTGCGTGGTGCTTGCGATAGTTGCGCTTATCCTTCAGAGCCATATCTTCGTTTCAAGGCAGAAGGAAGCGGCAAACACGATGTATTCGCTCGGAAGCTCCCGGGCGCATATCGTGGTTTACTTCATTTCGGCCGTGCTTATCCTAACCATCCTTGGAGCGGTCATCGGTATGTTCGCCGCAAAGGCGATCGAGGGGCGCGTTTTTGAAACGATGCAGCGCTTTGCAACGCAGTTTGCAAAGGAAAACACCGACTATTCGCTCGGCAGCACTTCCATAACGCGAACGCTCGACTTCGCGCCGAATGCGGGGTACATCCCATATATCGCTGCGGGCGGCGCGCTCATTCTCGGCGCGCTTATCACCACCCTGATCTTCGCAAGGCGCACCGTTGCCGAAAGGCGCAAGCAGGAGCGCGCAAGAGCCATGGAGCGCGGCGGCAAAACGAGCAGATTCTCCGTTAAATACGCGCTTTTATCCATAGTAAGAAGCCCCGTTCGCACGCTCGCCGTGCTGCTGCTGGCGGCGGTGGCCGCGCTGTTCTTATCGCGCCTGACCGCATCGCTTCGCGGCTACAACGATCAGCTTGAAAGCTATAAGCGCAGTGCCGAGATAACGGGCTACGCAACCGATATGAAGGGGCGCTGGATGGACGGGTTGAGCATAAAACCCGATGCCGTCAAGGCGCTTATGGAGAAGGAGCTTGTCCAGGACTATAACATCACAACGCGGCTCGGCTATCTCGATATCCTCGGCGTTGGAAGAACTGCGAGTGGCGCCAGTCGAGCGGTGCAGTTCAGCGAGCCGCAATCCGAATTTGCGAAGGAAACGCGCGTTTATAACCTCAGCCGTGCGATGAAGTGGGTGTCCACCACGGACGTGGAAACGAGCCCCATGTTCAAATACGCCAAATCCAAGAGCATAACCTGGCTCGAGGGCTTCGATAAAAAGGATTTTTGGTTCCCGAACCCCGTTTGTGCTCTGCCCGAAAGCGTTATGAAGGAGAAGGGCATCGAGCTTGGCGACTGCGTTGTTTTTGAACACACCTTTGAGATCGCGAACTGGAATTATCTCGGCACGGTCATGCTCAAGGTGGTTGCGAGCTACTCCGCAACGACCTCTTCAAACACGGTGTTTGTGCCGTTTTCGGAGTATCCGCTTGCTTCAACGGAATACGGTCGGGAGAGCTATCAATATGATTATTATGAGAAGGAATACAAGGAGATTTTTGCTCCGATCCTTGCCGATACGCTCGATGAGCGCATCGTGGACCGCATTACGAACGGCATTGAGACGAGCGGGTATAACGATTGGTTCAGAAATCTCAGCTGGTACAAGGGTATCAGCTTCAAGAGCTTCCTGTTTACCCTCAAGGATGCGACGAGGCTCGATGAGCTGCGCGAGACGTTCAAGGAGGCGGGCTACGGCGCCGTGGGCAATATGAGCGACCGCGGCAAGACATTCTTTGTGATCGAGGACGAGATGTATCTGAGCACCGTGCGCTCCATGCAGAGGCAGATACAGTACGTTTCAACGCTCTATGCCGCGCTGTACATAATCGCGGGCGTGATCGGCTTCGCGCTGGCGTGGCTTTTGACGGTTTCAAGAAGGAAGGAGATCGCGCTGATGCGCGCGCTCGGCACGCCGAATTTCCGCATCATCCTCAACTTCCTCTTTGAACATGCGCTGCTGTGCCTTGCGGGCCTTGCGCTCGGGCTTGTGATCGCAATACTGATCTTCGGCGCGCAGGAGAAAACTTGCTTCATGCTTTGCGCCGCGTTCTTCATCCTCTGGTGCATCTCCACGCTGCTCTGCCTCATGTTCGGCTTGGCGAAGAAGACGCAGGCCGCGCTGGTGGAGGCGGAGTGATGTGCGCTTTCAGCGCACAGTGAAATTCGGCTTCGCCGAGTGAAATCTGCCTTCGGCAGGTGAAATTTGCCTGCGGCAAATGAAATCCGGCTGCGCCGGGTTGAGGAAGAAATCCCAAGGGGATTTCAAATTAAATCGAAGAAACGCGCCCAAAAGCCTTCCCCATTGAGGGGAAGGTGGCTGAGTGGGGCAGCGCCGCGCGAAGACGGATGAGGTGGAAATGATTGGAAGAAACGCCCTTGGCGTTTCATCCACAACTATTCGCTATTAACTATTCACTAACCAAGATCGGGAGGTAAAACCAATGGCAGTTATCGAAGCAAGGGACGTGACCTATCGTTACGTAAACAAGTATCAAACCGTGGATGCGCTGCGGGGCGTGAACTGCAAGTTCGAGGAGGGCAGGATGTATGCGCTTATCGGCAAATCCGGCTCGGGCAAGAGCACCCTGCTTTCGCTGATGGCGGGGCTGATGGTGCCGACCACGGGCGATATCCTCTACATGGGCAAGAGCACCAATAAGATCAATTTAACCCGCTATCGCCGCGAAAACGCCGCCGTCATCTATCAGAGCTTCCGCCTGTTCCCGCTGCTGACGGTTTCGGAAAACGTGACCTATCCGATGGAGCTTCGCGGCTTCAAGGGCAAGAAGGCAAGAGAGAAGGCCGCCGAGCTGATCGAGAAGGTCGGGCTGCCCGAAACGGTGCTCAAGCGCTATCCCTCGATGCTTTCGGGCGGCGAACAGCAGAGGGTCGCCGTGGCAAGAGCCATGAGCATGGACACCAAGCTTCTGCTTGCGGACGAGCCCACCGGCAACCTCGACACCGAGAACGGCCAG
>Ga0256404_1003075_pt1 | contig 35138 bp, 55 predicted proteins | sample RumenRJG_01DNA_FD_185990 | JGI IMG/M metagenome (GOLD analysis project Ga0256404, IMG submission 185990) | Bovine rumen microbial communities from Lethbridge, Alberta, Canada - RJG_01 | ecosystem: Host-associated > Mammals > Digestive system > Stomach > Rumen | place: Canada: Alberta | collected... | reverse complement strand
AGCATTACGTACAGGAGTAACAATAAGTGGTTGGCGGGTTTTGAAGTACGGATTTATTGAATTGATGGTCTCAGGGTCTATGGTACCGCCTCCATGTTCAAATTTATTGATGATTACATCAGCTAATTGTTCAAGTGAATCATCTATTGCACCATGATACTCCAGAATACGCTGTACGCATTCCGTAATCATAATCTTTAAATCGTTTGCCCCAAGTTTCATATAGTATAAATAGTTGCTCAGGACGATATTTTTTTGTATATTAGGTATAGAAATATTTTTATACAATGACAAGAAAATTTAGTGAATACGTAAGTCCAGGACACCCGGACAAGGTGGCGGACTACATTAGTGAGTACATTTTGGACAGATACCTCGAGAAAGACCCGAATGTTAGGTATGCTGTTGAGGTTATGATTAAGGGAAACATGGTCCATCTGGCAGGGGAAATTACGAGCACCGCATATTTCGGGTACACTGAATATAAGGAGTTCGTAAAGCAAGCTCTGCGTGAGATTGGTTACACGGAGGAATATTATAAAACGTGGGGCGGAAATGTAATTAACCCGGAAGATATTGAACTACAGGTTGATATTACCTCACAGAGTCCTGAAATTAGCCAGGGCGTTGATAATGATGGGTGGGGAGACCAGGGCATTTTCTTTGGTTATGCCGACCCTGATGAGGAGTATATGACCCCTCGTTCACACTCACTGGCTAAAGACCTATGTCATATGCTTTATACGCAGGCAAAGGAGAAGGGTATCGGAGGTATAGACATAAAGACTGAAATTATTCTTTACGAGGACGGATGGATTGAGAAAATCATCGCTGCAGTTCCTTGTAGGGACAATAAAGAATATGACAAGGTCTTGGAAAGCATCAGGGACTGGTACGATTCAGTTGAGCTTGATTTGCCGCTTTATCCGGAAATTGTTTTGAACGGAACCGGAAACTATGTTATGCATGGTCCGGTCGCTGATTGCGGGATAACCGGAAGGAAGTTGGTTGTGGATTTCTATGGGGGTGAATTGCACGTTGGCGGCGGTTCCCCGTGGACTAAGGACGGTTCAAAGGCAGACCTCACGCTGAATCTTTTCGCGAGGGAGATGGCGAGGAAATACGCGAGGGAAACGAATCAGGCCGTCAAAGTGTCGGTCGCCTGTTGCATCGGCAGAAGTGAGATTGACTATGTGGTTGAGACCGTTTGCGGGGAGGAGATTACGGACGGAAAGATGGATGTGACGCCGAGAGAACTCATCAGACAATACGGCCTTGACAAGCCTATCTTCGCCTCAATGTGCACGTTCGGGCTATTCGGAAAATATCAAAAAGACAAGAAATGGGAAAATTAGAGTTTATAAAGAAAGTAGATGTTTCTGAGATAGAAGCGCTTGAAAAAGAGTATGACGCCGCTTGGGAAAAGGCGAATGAGCTAAGAAAAAAATTACATAACCTAAAGCGGCAGCAGGCATTGCCGGTTTACCTGGAGGGACAATTCATAAAATACGAGGAAGACGGGTATGTCCATTATGTGCATGTTGATTGGGTGTACGACTCGTTCAGATACGAGAATTTTGATTATAAGTGTACAATCCGTGGGTTTGGGTTCGGTGGTGAATTTACCGGATACTATGATGCCACGGATTGGAACTGGAGCTATATGTATGAATTTGATATATTTTCCTCTGAAAAAGAAGAGTTTGAAAAAAGGATTGACTCAATACAAGTTATTGACGAAGAGGAATTTACGTCCGCCCTTGAAAAAATGTTGAAACAAGTCAAAACACTGTCCCAAGAGCGGTTGGCGGAAAAAGATGAGGAATAGCATATTAACGGAAAAGGAAAAGGAACTCATCTCCCAATTCGGTTGCGACCTCCAAACCGGAAACCACCTTTTGTGCCCAAGAAGTGAGGAGTATTGGTCATTTGGAAAGGAATTTACGGAGGCGCGTGAGGCACCGGAACCGACCGAGAAACAGAAAGAGATGCTGGAATACTATCGCCAGTGTACCGATTATCATTATTGGAACAACCTGCCGGACGATGAAAAATTATTCTAGTCTGGCACGGTTTTTGCATATAGTATGATAGAACATTAAAATTTAAGTATTATGATTGGTAGAATTATTAAATTTTTCGTCAAGCTTGGCATCGGAATCATGCTCGGTTTGTTTGCTCTCATCTTTGTCATATACGTGCTTTTCAACGGCGCGAAGACTTATTACGAAGACAGCAAACTTCCGTATAGCGACGCGTCGTATGTTGTAAGGGCGCATCAGATTTGTGAAAGTTATGCTGTCAGCGATACAGTATGGCATGCATGCTGTATTCCTGGGTGTGATAATGTTTTCTTAAAGGACAGACCAAATAAGAATGCGTGCAGTCCGGAACATGAGCGCCAATACCAGGAGATTTACAAGGCCTGGAAAGCCACCAAGAATGGTCAAGACGAGCTTAAAAAATTAGGAATCAGAGCAAAATAATGGAAGGATATAGAGTTAAAGTACCTAAATACCCATCATACATCTTAACAAGGTGTGACATCTGCGGGGAGATACATGCACTGCCGGTCATAAAATTGTTCAGTAGTGTAAAGAAGGGCAGATTCCTCGTATTCTGTCAAAATAAGTTTAAGTTTTATTCACTTTATAAAGTTCAGTAATATGACAATCAAAGACATTGAAGAAAAGGGCATGATTGCCTACAAATATATGGCCGGAAGTCACAGCCAGAACCTTAACGGGCCGGACAGCGATGTTGACTATCATGGCGTTTATTTCACTGATTTTGCAAAGCTCATCGGTCTTGGAAATGATTATGAGGAGGAAATCAGTGATGAGAAGCATGATGAGACTTATCATGAGTTCGGCAAGTGGATGACCCTACTCAGCAAGGGAAACCCGAACGCACTGGAGAGCCTTTTCGTGCCGGAGGGTATGGTTGTCGGAGATATCCACCCGGCAATCCAGGAAGTGCTTAAGAACCGTGACAAATTCGTTTCCAAGGAGGTTGTCAAGTCCCTTTCCGGTTACGCTTTCAACCAGATTAAGAAGGCTCGCGGTCTCGGCAAGAAGATTGTCAATCCAGTAACTGAGCGCAAGGACGTGCTTGACTTCTGCTACACTTTCAAAAACCAGGGAAGCCAGCCGATTAAGGAGTTCCTGGCGGAGAACCATCTTGACCAGCGTTATTGCGGTGTTGTGAATATCCCGAACATGAAGGATACCTACGGGGTTTATTACGACTTTGCTGCATACTTTAAGTTTGAAGGGATTGATAGTGCTCTTGATAGGTATAGTATTCTGAAAAACTGGTATCATGGCGGCGATTATGAATATACCCTCCGTAAGATTGAATATAGGATTAACAATAAAGAATTCTTCCACTATTCCGGCATCGTTTACCCGGAAGATATTGAGAAGTCCAACGAAGTCCGCCTTTCTTCCATCCCGAAGGGTGAGAGACCGATTTGCTTCATGACCTACAACAAGGATGCCTATACCTGCCATTGCCGTGAGTATAAGGAGTACCAGGAGTGGGTTGAGAAGAGAAACCAGAAACGTTATTCAAAAGCCGTTGAGGCTGGCTACAACCAGAAGAACATGTGCCACTGCGTACGTCTTCTCACGATGGCCAAGGAAATCAGTGAGGGTAAGGGTTTCAATCTCTGGAGAACTGATGACCGTGACTTCCTCATGGGTATCAAGAACGGGGACTACACCTACGAATACCTTATTGACTACGCTGAAAAGCTGCTTGCCGACGTGAATGAGAACCTGCCGAAGAGCAATCTCCCGGACGAGGTTGATAAAGATTTCGTCAATGACCTCACCATTTATTGCCGTGCCAAATATTACGGGCTTGACCTGTAATTTACTACAGTTTAAGCCCGGTAATACGGCTTAACAAATAATTTACTACAGTTTAAATCTGGTTTGGCACGGTTTTTGTAATATAATAGACATGAACAAACAAATGAACAAGGAAGAAATCAAACAATATTTGAAACAAAACCTCAAAATTGACTGGAAATACGAGGGTTATGGCAAATTGTACGTGGTCCTGACACTTGAAGGTGAGGTTATAAGCAAGATTCCGTTCGCACATGGCGATGCGGTCCTTCAGGGACGCTTCCTGAATGTGAGGTTATAAGCAAGATTCCGTTCGCACAGGACTAAGTATGGGAAAAATGAAATTTCATATATACGGCCAACAGGGTCTTGTTGATTTACCGGATAGCACGACAGTTGAAGACCTCCGCTCGTTGGCAAGTTTTAACCGCATCATCAAAAATTACACAAAGATGGAAAGAATAGAAAATGAAAACAAGCGCAAGGTCTATCGCGTTGAAAACGAGGACGAGCAAAAGGGGTTTGAACTGTTAAATGAAAATCTATTAAAAAGTACGAAAAATTATTTCTTTTTCTGAAAGTTTTTTGTATTTTTGCATTGTTTAAACTATTTATATATGAAAACGAAAATAAATACAGTAACAAAGAAACTCAAAGAAATGAATTTAAAAGTAGTTGAAGTTACAAAAGACCATTATACATTAGAGAATGGTGACATATATGAACACACTTTTGAAATTGGTGATAATATTACGGTTGAGGAATTTCAGAAGTTATTAGACAATGCTCAGTCAATAGTGATTGAGACACTTAATAAACTTGATAATGATAAACTTTAACCATGGCAGAGAGGTTGTTAAATATAAAACAAGCATCAGAATATTTGAATGTGTCTGATGATACTCTCCGTTTATGGGATAAAAGTGGAAAACTGAAACCACTTAAAACAGCTGGTGGGCATAGGAGATATAGGATTGAAGATTTGGATAAATTTCTTGGCTTAGTAAAGGAAATTGAAGAATCTGTTGATTGTGTGGTAACATATGCACGAGTAAGTTCAAATGAACAGAAACAGAAAGGGGATTTGGATAGACAGTCACAGAGACTTTCTGAATATTGTGCAAAGAAAAAATGGACCGTCACCCATATAATCAAAGATGTTGGCAGTGGACTGAATGATAACAGAAGTGGATTTGTTAAATTAACGGATTTGATTATTAACCAGAAAGTAAATAAACTTGTTATTGAACATAAGGACAGATTAACCAGGTTTCAGTTCAAATTCATTAAGAAGATGTTTGAGAGTTATGGATGTGAGGTCATTGTAATAAATGGTATGGATGTTTCCGACACAGAAGAATTGGCTGCTGACATGATGAGTTTATTGGCAAGTTTCAGTGGAAAATTCTATGGGAGACGAAGTGCTGAAAGGAGAAAGAAGAATGGCAAAACTTGATTTTATATGTAAAGATTGTAGATGGAGAGTGGATAATCAAAGCCGATTGAAATGCAGAAGAGAAGTGAAAATGATTCTTGTATGCAATGTTAAATCTATGTATAGAATGGTTTCAGCAAGAAGTTCTGGTGCGTTATCCAAAGATGGAATGAATTGTAAGTATTTTGAGAAATAATATTATATGTTAAAGGCTTTAAAAATAAGACTATATCCAAACAGGACTCAGGCAACACAAATCAATAAATTGCTTGGGTGTTATAGGTTTGTATATAATCAATGCCTTGAAAAGAAAATCAATTCCTACAAGGAAAACGAAATCTCTGAAAATCTTACAACCCTTGGGTATTTCTTTCACAATGAATTTACAAAGGATGAGAAATATTCGTGGTTACAGGAACAGAATACTAAAGTATTGAAACAATCTATTCGTGATTTACTGGACGCTTATTCTCATTTCTTTAATGAACATAAAGGATTTCCAAAGTATAAATCTAAACATGACAATAAACAATCATGCAGATTTCCTTTAGAAGCAATATCAAAAAGGAATGATTATTCAACGCATAAATTATCACTCGCCAACATCCATAACATTAAGTTTAAATGCTCTGATGAATATGTGAATTATCTTGTGAAAAATAAAGACGGAATCCGTTCAGCCACACTATCACGAAATTGTTCTGGACAATATTACCTTTCAATTCTTGTTAATGGTGATTTCAGGAAGAAATTAAAATCAACCGATAGTGCCGTTGGAATTGATTTGGGTATTAAGGATTTTCTTGTAACTTCAGACGGTGAATGCTTTGGTAATCTACATTTCAAGAAATCTGAAGTAAACAAACTAAAGAAATTACAAAGACAACTTTCAAGAAAACAGAAAGGAAGTAATAATAGAAATAAAGCAAGGATTAGGCTTGCTAAATTGAATGAAAAAATAAGGAATCGTAAACTTAACTATCTTCACGAAGTATCAAATGCATTGCTTGATGAGAACCAAATTATAGTAATGGAAGATTTAAATGTGAAGGGAATGGTTAAGAATCATAAACTGGCTGAAAGCATATCTGAAATGAATTTTGGCGAATTCAGAAGAATGCTTGAATATAAAGCATTATGGTATGGCAGAGATATGGTTTATGTTGACAGATTCTATCCTTCAAGTAAGACATGTAACCATTGTGGTTATATCAACAAGGAACTTAAATTGGGCGATAGACAATGGATTTGTCCACGGTGCGGAGAACTTGTTGAACGAGATTACAATGCGGCATTAAATATACTTGAAGAGGGTTTAAGAATAATAGGGGGCCGTACTCCCGAATTTACGCTTGTGGACTGTCCAACTATGGATGACAGACTCAGTAATGAGGCACTAAAAAGTAGTGATAGGTTGAAGCAAGAAATTGAAACTCATAGGTTTTTATAAGTTTCTTTATACGGTTTGCGGATGCTGATGATTACGATGTTGAGGTCCCGGTTGGTGCAATGATAGCTTGGAAAGAGAGTTTGGCACGAAATTTGTAGTAATAAGTAATATCTAATAAAAATGTATATGTTCCTTTACAATTTCATCAAGAAGAGAACTCCCCAAAAACTTATGGAAAAATATGACAGATATTTTGGTTTTATTGAACGCGTTTTCAACAACATAAAATGGTTTTTCCAGAGGCTTTTCCGTGGGTATAGCGATTATGATATAATAAACTATGACCGGGAGAAGAACGGGCTTGAACTTTTTGGAAAATTTGTTCAAGGTATGTGGGATTAAACCTTGATTTTTAGACAAAATTATCGTACAATATATTACAAAACTTAAATAAGAATATGAATTTGAAAGAAAGAAAAACAGGATTTATTACAACTGACCAAACAATCAACGCATATCTTAAGGACATCAATCGTTATAAGGTTCTATCAGCAGCCGAAGAAGCTGAACTTGTGAAAAAAATGAGGGAAGGCGATGAAAGCGCAAGGGAAAAGCTCGCCACCGCAAATCTCAGATTCGTCTATGCCGTCGCCAAGAGATATGCCAACAATGACAATCTTCTTGACCTCGTACAGGAAGGAAATACCGGACTTATTACCGCCCTTAGTGCGTTTGACCCTGAAAAGGGAACTCGCTTCCTCTCATGCGCCGTTTGGTATATCACCAGAAGCATCCTCGCTCATCTTAACGGAGAAAACACCCTCATCCGTAAGACCAACAACACAAAAACCGTTTACAAGATTCCGAAGATTAAGGAAAAGTTCTATGCCGAAAACAACCGTTACCCGGACACAGACGAGCTTGCTGCAATCCTTGAGGTTGACTACGGCCTAAAAATCAAAGATAAGACGGACCTTCTTGATGTCTCCACCACCTCCATCAGTACCTGTTTTGACGATGAGGATGCCAGGGCCTTTGAAAACACCCCATATTTTACCGAGAAAACAGCAGTTGACAATGATTACCTGCCAGAAATGGGCAAAGAGTTCAATTCGGTGGTCAGTGGAGCCCTTATGTCAAGCCTTACCGAAAGGGAACAGACCATTGTCAGAATGGCTTTCGGCATCGGCTACAACAAGGAGTACACCAACGCTGAAATCGCTGAGGAAATCGGAATGTCAAGCGAGAGAGTCCGCCAGCTCAAGAACGGAGCCATTGAAAAGATGAAGAAACTCGCTGTGGCTGAACATCTTTCGTTCTAAACTACATTCGAAATAGTCGATTTCATACCCGATACGTACCAGCACATCCGCTTCGATGCAAAAATGTGTTGATATCGGGTATAATTTTTTAGTTTGGCACGGTATTTGCATATTATATACAATATAAGATAATTGGCTATGGGTTATTTTAATAGATTTTTCGGGCATTTGAAAACCGTGCTGACGCATAAGAGATGGGTGTTTTACTACGCTTCCAGGTTTGGCTATACCTGGCGTGGACTTGTGCATGATATGTCAAAGTTCTCGCCGACCGAATTTTTTGAGAGCGTAAGGTACTGGACCGGAAAGCGTTCGCCTATCATCGTTGCAAAGGAGAAGACCGGCATTTCATATGCGTGGCTACATCACCGCGGAGTAAACAAGCATCACTATGAGTATTGGATTGACAAACTCAACGACGGCGGGGTACCTCACAAGATGCCGTTCAAATATGTCGTTGAAATGGTGTGCGACTGGCTTGGTGCTTGCAGGGCATATGAAGGAAATGCTAATGATATCTTTAAGAAGGAATACGATTGGTGGGAGAAAAATTGCAAAGTGGCAAAAATCCACAACGAAACAAAGAGCCTGATACACAAGATTTTATGGAACATGGTTGAATACCAGAATTATGCTAAAGATGAAAAGCAGGTTCTTGAAAAAATCCGTATCATGCTTCCTTATTGGGAAAAGTTTTATAACGGAGAGATAGTTGACTATGATGACATTTGATGGGTGGAAAACGCTGCCGAAATTAAACACCGTGACGGTTTGTAAAAAATCAAAATTGTGTGATTGGTGCGAGAGGCATATCCCATACTGGCCGCTTCCATTTAAGGACAAGAGACAGAGGGTAAAGTGCAGACAGTATTTTCGCTGGCATCATATCCGTAAACTGCAGAAGAAAATGGTTGCGATGCTTAATGCCACCCATATCAGCAAGATTGATTATGAAAGTCTTGGTAAGTTGTTTGATGATATGCCCTTTGAATGGGAAATAGTACGAAAAGATACTTGATTTGTAAAGGATTATGAGAGATTGTTGGCTTGACCCTTATGGGAATGTATATTATGTGGAGCCTTTCGCACACAGCGATTTCGCCCAGGAGCAGCTCAAGGACGAATTCCCTATGGAGAATAAGACAACTCCAGTCAGGGAAGGGCCGCTTGGGATAGATACCTGGGACGAGAGAGGTTTCTGTGGGTCTTTTGAAGAAACCCTTATGCACAGAGGGTGGATAAGATATACGACAACCACAGAACAATGGTGCTATGGGCGTGATTGGGGTGGCTGGGAAAGATATCCTAGGCCGACAAGAGCACAGAAGGATAAGATGTTTGAACTTACAGGAAAAATTGTAGAATAGTATGATGAAGAAAAATTATAAAGACGAGTTGATTAAGTACCCGGTTTTCTTGATAGCCTCTTGTGCCGCCAAGTTTACCGGAGCCAAGATATACGTTGTCGGTGGATTTGTTAGGGACCTTGTTCTCGGCATTGACAACGATGACATTGACTTCCTGTGTGTTGGTGACGGTATCAAGGTCGCTCAGGAATTTTCAAGGCTGACTCATGGCGAACTCACTGTGTATGAGAACTTTGGCACGGCTATGGTGAAGTACGGAGACCAGAAGGTGGAGTTCGTCGGGGCAAGGAAAGAGGTGTATGAGAGGGGCTCAAGGAAGCCGTTTGTATTTGATGGAACCCTTGAGGACGATATCATGCGCCGTGACTTTACCATCAACGCCATGTGCATCAGTTTGAATGGAGATGAATTTGGCAACTTGATTGATATCGTTGGCGGGCTTGATGATTTGCACAACGGAATAATCAGGTGTGTTGGTAAACCGGAAGAAAGATTTAAGGAAGATAGTTTGCGTATTTTGAGAATGGTACGCTTCAAGTGCAAATTGTCCCGTCCAGGTAAGGAGTTTCGTTACGATATCCCTACGTTCGATGCGGCCAAGAAATGTAAAGAGGAAATTAAAATCCTTTCAGGGGAGCGCATCACCGAGGAACTGAACAAAATCCTGGCAAGCAAGAACCCTTCCAGTGGAATCAGGGCACTCGAGGAATGTGGTGTTCTTGAATATATCCTTCCGGAGGTTCATGCGCTTAGAATGCCAGGGGACAAAGGACACAAGGATATCTTTGAGCATACCCTTCAGGTACTTGATAACGTTGTGGCAAAGAGCGATGACCTGTATCTTCGTTGGGCTGCGCTTCTTCACGATATCGGCAAGGTACCCACGAAGAAGTATGACGAGAAGAAGGGCTGGACTTTTGAGAGCCACGCACCGGCAGGAGCCAAGATGGTTGAGAAGATTTTCCGCCGTCTACATCTCCCTCTCGATTCCAGGATGGAGTATGTGAGGAAGCTGGTGGAAATGCATATGCGTCCCACCACACTTGCTGAGGAGGGGGTTACCGATAGTGCAATCAGGCGTCTTATCTTTGATGCCGGTGATGCTTTGGACGGCCTTCTTATTCTTGCAAAGAGTGACGTAACCACCAGATATGAGGAGCGCAGGAACAAAATCTACAACAACCTGGTTATCATTGAGAAGCATATCCAGGAGGTTGAGGAGAAGGACGCACTCCGTAACTGGAAGAACCCGATTGACGGAAACTACATTATGGAGACCTTTGGTATTGGTCCGTGCAAGACAGTCGCTGTACTGAAAGATGCCGTTAAGGAAGCAATTCTGGACGGTGTGATTGGAAACAACTTTGACGAGGCCGAGGCATTTGTCAAGCAAAAGGCGAAGGAAATCGGTCTCGTCTAAAGATTTCCATATAGTTTGGCACGATATTTGTAAAGTATTGTATGGAAACTTAAAAATTTTGTATTATGAATATTGAGTACATTACGCCAAAAGCTCCAAGGTATGGGGTATTGACTTATTACGTGGAAATTCATTGCAAAGACGATGGGGTGCATTTCCCGTTGTACACGTATAACGGCTTCATTACACTGAAGGAAGATGACACCAACAAAAGCGATGATGAATTCTATGAGATGGCCATTACTGACTTGAAAAACAAGTACAAGGACAAGAATAGGATTACATTGGACGAGCAACTTGAGGACCCGGCGTTTGAATATATTAATGTTCAAATCAAGAAAGAGCTTTTTAACGAAAAATATATTAAGATTACGAGATAATGGCAACAGACAAGACAAGCCTCGGAGACCGTATGAAAGGCTACGAGAACATTACAAGAAACCACCTCATAAGTAGAATGCCGGTTATCCTCAGGCTGGACGGTAGAGCATTCCACACTTTTACCAAGGGATTTGACAAGCCGTATGACAGGATTTTTGCCAAGGCTATGGAAAGGACAATGTGGTATCTTTGTGAGAATATCCAGGGGTGTGTCCTCGGTTATACGCAAAGCGATGAGATTACGCTGGTTCTTGTTGATTACCAGGAACTTAACACCAGCACTTGGTTTGACAACAATATCCAGAAGATGGTGTCGGTTGCGGCTTCAATGGCCACCCTTGAGTTCAATAGAAGGTTCTCGGCATTGACGCTTGGCTATGGTGGTTATGCACACGAGAAGGCAGCAAACATGGGAGCTACGTTTGATTGTCGGGCTTTCAATGTGCCAAAGGAGGAAGTCACGAATTGTGTGCTTTTTAGGCAAAATGACGCTATCCGCAATTCCATCCAGGCTCTCGGGCAGGCACATTTCTCACACAAGGAACTCCACAAGAAGAATACGGAGGACATTATCACTATGGTCAAAGAAAAGACCGGTATTCTATGGAACAAACTCCCAATTGAACAGCAGAGAGGAGTGTGCTGCATCAAGGACGAGGAAGGACACTGGGTTGTGGATTATGACATTCCTGTTTTCAAGGGAGAAGGAAGAGAATATATTGAGAAACTTATTAACGTAGGAGAGTAATGAACTGGTTTTTAATTATTTTGGCAATCCTTGGAATTATTATGGGTATTGCCCCTGGACTTGTTGCGGATAATGTGGAAATATGCGGAGATGAAACTCGCAAACTGGCTGAAAAACATAAGGCCGGTTGTAAGATTAAGCTTTGGCTGTATTTCTTCGGCTTGGCTATCTACTTGTCGTTGGCTCTGTTGGTCGGTCGGGTTTGTTATGACTATGATAAGCAAATAAAAGAACTGAAAACCGGGATTGAGGTGCTTGAGAAACAGATTTCGCAAACCGACACCACAACTATAAACATTCAAAATCCATGAATCACGGACGCTGCATAAACTGTTGGTGGTACAAGACCATGAAAGGTAGGTATTGGATTACCACGCCCAAGGGACTTGTTGAAAAACTCGGTAACGGGAAATGCTATATGCACAACGGAGGAAACGATGTCCATGTTGATTATAACTTCGTTGACGGGGATTGCTATTGCCCGGATTACTACAACAGGAAGCGAGGAAACCGCGAACAGAAGATGACACTTGATAAGTGGATTGAAAAGCGTTAATTAAGGAATGCATAAAATCTAAAAACGATGAAACACATTATTACATTTACAAATCCAGACGGAACGGAAATAAATATTGACACCAACACCAAAATCACTATAAAGGACACACTCGTTGGTGATGATGCTGTCTGTGGGAGAATTTACAGCGGGGTTCTTTTCAAGGACTCGAATAGCGGAAACTGCGAAATCACACTCCAATTCAAGGCTGATGGCTATGAGACAATATTGAAATCAACCAAATAGTGAGATATGGCACAAGAAGAAAAACAACTACTGCTTAAAGACCTTTGTGCAAGGTTGCTTTATGGGGTTATATATCATAGAAATGATGGCGCAAATATAGAACTGCGTGAGATTGATATTAAAAATGGAACCCTGAATTACACGGACAATATCGTAGTGCGGGAGTGTAAACCCTATCTCCGTCCAATGTCAAGTATGACTGAGGAGGAAAAGAAAGAGCGTGACTTTTATTGCGGGTATAAACCGTATGATAAAAATATCGGAGAGAGTTACTTGACTGAATATGATATGCCAGATTATTTGGATTGGCTCAATGCTCATCATTTTGACTACCGTGGCTTAATTCCTATGGGTCTTGCTCTTGAAGCGACTCCTGGAATGTACAATAAAGAAGAATCAGAAGAAGGGAGTGAGATTCCAATTCCAAAAACAGTTGATGAAGCAATCTCTACTCTTGAGAAAATACTTTCAAAAGAAGACAGGGATTACCTTCTCGAAAACGGCGCTATTTCAATGCACGATTCTCTTGGAAGATGGATTAGAAATGAATGGGGATTATGGACAGACTCAGATTTGAAAAATGAGTTGTGGAAGAAAGGGTTTGAACACCCTGATGATATGTCGAATTATATCATAGAAGAATTTATTAAATATTTGAATAATAAAGTATGATTGCCGAAGATTATGTAAGTTTTGAAGTTGCTAAACTCCTGAAAGAGAAGGGGTTTGATTTGCCTTGTCATGCCACATACGACACCGCTGTTACAGGAGGAAAACCTAAATTTAGTGAGTATGAAGTTCTCAATTACTTCCCTTATGGAATGAAGAACTCTGATGATAAGTATAGTATGGTTATTTCAGCACCAACTCTCCAAATGGCAATGAAGTGGTTAAGAGAAAACTTCAATATGAACCCAGTTCCGTATGCCACAAGTATTGGGTGGTATTTTGAGGTCTTCGATTTGACCCAGAGGGATGTTACCGGTTGTGCCCTCCTTTATCAGGTCGGTATTCCGTCAAAAGAAAAGACGTTTGAAACCTGCGAAGAAGCGTGTGAAGCTGGAATTAGGTATTGCTTAGAAAATTTGATTTAATATGACATTTGAAGAAGCAACGGGAAGTTACGAAGCGGAATTCCTCGAGAATATACTTGATACCGTTTATAAGTACGGCATCCCTTATATCATCGACAGGGGAAAATACGAAGCCGTCATGAAGGAGTTTAATAAGGAAGTCAGAATCAAGGATGCCAACGTCGTTGTATTCCACGCCGATTATAACAAAGACGAAGAGGATGACAGAGGCATTTATAGTTATGCGTTTTTTGCGTGGCCCCAGAACAGCCCCGATGGAAGCGAAGACTTTTATGACTGTTCTCAATTCTGGGACTATGACTACAATTTTAAGCACAAGGAAAAGTTTGAAAAGTTTGTCCGCGCCATTCTTGGTAGCGTAGTCGGGATTGATAAGCCACACCTTCTCTCACTTATAGAGAAAAAGAACGTAGAACGCAGCAAGATAGACTGTGAAATTGAAGTATTGAAACAGCTACTATAATATGTTTGAGGTATCAGAGGAAGTCCGTGAAATGGCCATTAAGTATTGCCTTAAAAATTTGATTTAATAACTATGGATAATAGCCAACTATCAGAGCAGATAAACAAGAAATACGCCTCTCTGAAACGTCACGAGGCAAATGTAGAACGCTTGCTCAACAAAGAACCGTTCACAGAATTTGACGATAAAAAGTTGCATAGGGAAAAATATATGGTAAGGAAAATCCGCAAGGCGATTTCCAATATTGAGGAACACAAAAATAGTAAGTAATATGACACAGTTAGAAGAAAGAATTCAGAAAGACCTGGTATCGGCTATGAAGAACCGCCAGGAGAACGCATTGGCGGCATTGAGGTCCATTAAGACTGCCATTCAGAATGAGAAAGTCAGCGGGGCCTACCACGAACTTACTGACGCTGACGTTGTTGGGCTCATACAGAAACTCATCAAACAGCGTAAGGAAAGTATGGATATATATTCTCAGGCCGGTAGGAACGACCTTGCCGACAAGGAACAGAAGGAGATGTTCGTTCTTATGGAGTATGTGCCAAAACAACTTACTGAGGAAGAGGTTGAAGAGAAGGTGAAGTCCATCATCGCCGAAACAGGAGCATCTTCTATGAAGGATATGGGTAAGGTTATGGGACTTGCCACACAGAGAATGAAGGGTCTGGCGGAAGGTAAGACCATCTCCCAGATTGTAAAGAACCTGCTAAGTAGCTAAAACGTATGTTTGATTATGAATTGATAAAAGGTCTTGAAGAGTGGAAGGACAATCAGTATAAGATTACAGATGATTTTTATCGCATTAAGGTCTATACTGACAGAATGGCACGGTTTTTGCAAGAAAAGACAGGGAAGGACATTCCAGCTGGCTCCGTCGTTAAGCTGACCCGTGATGAACTGCTACGGCTGCACACCATGATAACCGAATCAAAAAAAATTTATCGGTTTATTTGGCCCTTACAGGGTAGATGCGTTTGATATGGATTGTTTCTACGTGAAAGGTAAAGACGGGCTGGCAACGGAAGACGAACTGAAGTACGATTATATTTTTAACGAACTATAAATCAAATACTTATGATTATTTTTTATCTTATTTTATTTATTTGTTTCATTATCTTTTGCCTTATTGGTGTTATCGTTAGTATCCGCGACGGTGAATGGGGCTCAGCGGTTTTTACCTTTATCCTTGGTCTTTTTTCATCTATTCTGCTTTATGCCGTTATTGATGCCATTAAAAAGGACAATACCCAGACAGTTGAATACTATTTCCCGGCGGACCACTACACGTTTGAGCAGGTCATAACCGAAACCAGTGAGACAAAATATGTTGGTGCCGATACTCTTGTTTCAGTAAAAAGAGACACGACATATAAGTTGGTTGGACAGGACCCTATCATTGGCGGAAACAACCATTTTGATAGAAAATATCCGGACTAATTATGAAAGAATTACTTGCGGATAAATACATTCGTCTCAAGAACGAGTTGGATGACTATAAGATGGCTATTGCCGAACAGATGTATCCTGGGTGTAAGGGCCTCGTTGGTAAAACCATATATGAGTGCCGTTCCAGAAAGCAATACCCCACCGATGAATTCTACGAGTGGAAAATTGACGAGTGCTATGGAATTACAACCAAGGACAGCAAGAGGCATGAGGTGGCGAAGTTGATGGGCGGTTATTCATTCCCGGCCGGAGGCAAGGTCACGAAGAAACTTATATCTGAATGCGAGGAATATGTAAGGAAATACAAGGAACTTCCTATTGATACGTTTGACGTCTTTTTCTCCATTGTAAGATACGACGAAAAATGGAAGTCAAGTTCCGGGCTCAGATATTCCCCGGAAACTGGGTTTGAGCGGAATTTCGGACTGGACAAGAGCGACTTTGACGAGAAAATCAAGGCCGACAAGGAAGAATACGAGAGGACTTACAAGCCGAGAGAAGGGTATGTGAAGTGCGAACGGTGCGGAAAACAGGTACCTGAAAATGAAGTGGTTAAATATAAGCTTATCTACCAGGCATGGGACTATCAACGCGGAAGGTATGTCACGAGTAGGATTGGCGCTTTCTGTTCCGGAGAATGTGCGATGAACGAACAAATGTCGCTGGAGGGATAGTTTGGCACGGTTTTTGTAATATATTAAAGTATGAGAAAGAAATATACTGAAACCGACGAGATTGAAATTCGTCTCACGCACAATGTTGCTGACCACTATTTTCTTGAATGGAGATATAAGGAGCCTCGTAAGTTCTTGTTTTTCAACATTAAAGACAAGTGGAAACTGATATCGTACTACAATCCGGGAGTCTCCAGTGTAGAAGATGACCCCAATGACGACATGTATTGGTACTGGCATGGGTTCCATATGGGAAAGCGAAACGAGGTGTATTTAACTATTAAGGGAATGATATACTTGTTGGCTAACACCACTTTATATCTCAGCGATTCATAGGGTTCGTAACCTCTTCCCTCCACGCCATACAGCCGTTCCCTCGGCTGTTTTTTTTATTTCTATAAACCTATAAGGTTTTGCTTTTCCAATGCAATTCTTTTTATGTTAATTGCCGCATTTACGTCCCTGTCATGATGTTCACCACATACAGGACATACCCACTCTCTGTCAGATAGTTTTAACTCTTTATTAACATATCCACAGCAATGGCATAGTTTACTACTTGGTTCATACCTACCTATAAACACAATGTTTTTACCATACCATTCAGATTTATATGTGAGTTGCCTGACAAATTCGCCCCAAGCAGCATCACCTATTGCTTTAGCAAGATGATGATTTTGTTCCATTCCCTTGACATTTAAATCCTCTAAACAAATGGTATCATACTTCCCAGCCAAACCAGTAGACAACTTATGAATAAAATCGTTACGTTGATTTGTTATCTTCCTGTAGCATTTTGCAACTTGCAGCCTTGCTTTTTCATGGCGATTTGAGCCTTGCTTGGTTCTCGCAAATGCTTTTTGCCGATGAGCAAGTATCTTTTGTGAATGTGCTAAATGTTTTGGATTGCTATATTTTGTACCATCAGATAATATGGCATAATCTTTAATACCAAGGTCAATGCCAACAGCGGTTTCCGTTTTAATTAATTTTTTGTTTTGATTTGATTGCCGGTTATCAATAACAACAGAAATCCAATAGGTACCACATTTATCTTTTGACACAGTTACCGTACCTTGTTTGCATGTTCCTTGATTCCATATGCGATTTTTACAAAGTTTAACCCATCCAATTTTCGGAATTTTTACTTTCCAATTTTCAAAATCAAAATGGACGCAGTTAATGAATTTAGCACTTTCTCTTGATTTTTTCTTGGATTTGAAATTTGGATATTTTGATTTTTTGCGAAAAAAGCCAGTAAACGCGTTTTCAAGATTTCTTAAAGATTGTTGTAATGATTCATTAGCACATTCACAGAGGAATGCAGTTTCTTCTTGCCGTTTTAGGGATGTTAATTGTTTTGCTAAATCATTATACGATACGGATTTACCACGTTCTTTATATGACTGCGTTTTAATGTTAAGACCCCAATTATAGATATACCTTGCACACCCAAAGAACTTGTTTAAAAGTTGTTTTTGTTCCTCGGATGGCAATATCTTATATTTGTATGCTTTAATCATTACATATATAAATAGTTCTTAAAGTGAAAAAGTTTGTTTTTATTTACAAATTATTTGTATATTTATAGTGACTGAATTAAATGGAACACTTTAGCCAACATGTATATTGTTCCCACTATTAATTAAAAAATTAAACTTTTTTATACTTTTTTTAACAAAATTGATAACTTTTTAAAATAACTGTGACAATGGAACAATCGGCAATTCATTATGATGTTGAATGGCTTAAGGAGAAAATGATTGAAAAGTGGAATAACAGAGTATGAGGCAAGAATACGACAACAAAGCAATACATGAACGACAAATGAAAAAGCATTACGCACATATCTGGTTGGACGATTTCCGTGCGCCGATGGTTCCGGATGGGGAGAGTATTTTCTGGCTTAAGAACTATGATGGTTTTGTTTCTTGTGTAATGGGTCTTGGCGAGAAGATTTCAAGTTGCATCGTCCATTTTGACCACGACCTGGGAGAGGAAAAGAGTGGGTATGATTGTGCTAAGTGGTTGATTGACTGGTGCTTGAAGAACGACTATGGCGTCCCGGACTATGATATCCAGTCGTCAAACCCGGTAGGCAGGCAGAACATCGAGTCTGTGTTTGAAAGCTACCGGAAGGTATTCTTTGACAACAAATGAGTTATGAGTAAGGAAAAAGTAATTCAAAGTGCGCTTGATGAATATTACGGGCGTAGTAAGCAAATTAGGATTGATGCAATAACCGGTCACCTTGACAGAATGGAACACGTAGAACGCGAATACATGCTTAGGGAAATACTTGAAAAAGTGTATGACGCTGCGTTGTCTGGTAAATGAAAAATCCCAGGTTGAATGCCTGGGATTTGATTTATTTCCTATCAGTAAGAAGTGAGCTTAAACGGTTCCTTTCTTTTGATGTAAACTTGTAAGGAACACCGGTATCATTTTTCTTACCCTTCGCCTTCTTATAGCCTTTGCTTCTTGCAGATGCTTTCTGAGCCTCAGTACCATTTTCTACGCCATAGAGTTTGTAGTAATAGTGGGCTGCGTTTGTTCCGTCTGCGTTAAGCTGGGAAACAATGGTCTTGTCCCTACTTGAAGTCTTTTCCTTCTTGTTCTTTCTCTTGCTTTTCTTCTTGCCCTCAGAAAGAATGCGAGCAACAGATTGGCGGGCATAAGATTCGGCAAGTTGGCGAAGCTCATCAATACCTGCAGGCTCGTCATCGTCTGGCTCATCTGCATAAACCGGGTCATCATTTCCGTCCACGTCAGGGCCTTCGTGGTGCCTTCCTGGCTGTGATTTTCCCATTTCCTCCCAGAAATCGTTATGTTCATCAGGAATTTCTTCGTTGGAATAGTCATAATCGTCAACCTCATCATTTTCAAAGCCATCCATTTCGTCATCATGGCCATATTTGTCATTCCACCATGAGGGCATACTGTCCATCTCACCAAGAGATTCACGGACAAGTCCCTTAATATAATTACTTAATTGCTTTTTCTCGTTGATAGTCATAATAAAAGAATTCTTTAATAATAAATAGTCTTTTCGCCACAATTATTCAAGCGAAAAAATGCAAAAAAAGTTGGATTAGTGAAAAAAAGTATGTATTTTAATATTACCGCGCCCGAGACTGAAAAGTTTGGCACGGTTTTTGTAATATAATTGTATGTAACACGAAGTTTAACTAAAAACACATTCACTATGATGTACTACGACAAGAACATTACTCTTACTGAGAACGGCGCTACTTCCTTTGCTTCCGCAGGAAAGGCCATCATTGACCAGTTCGCTCACGCAGGTACTGCCATTGGGCGTCCTATCAATACTGTGTTTGCTGAGCAGGCGCAGTTGTGGCGTGAGGACCCCGAATCCGCAATCCGTTTCCCGTTCTATCTCCGTCTTGTAACCAGAAAGGTCAAGGTCAGTGAGAACGAGAAGACTGAGACTGTTCAGAAGGGTGCCGGTCTGAGGGATGAGGCGTTTAAGCGTATCCTTTGGGTTGCATACAACCAGCCGGAGGATTTCAAGCGCAACGCTTGGCTTCTGCCGGTGGTAGGTTCCTGGAAGGACCTCTGGACTCTTATGCTCCTTGACATGGAGAACGAGAACAAGCTCGACAAGACTTTCATTTTCAGCATCATGGCTGCTGGGCTTGATGATACCACCCAGTGTGACCTTATTCGCAAGTACATGCCTGCGATTAAGTCCACCGAGAAGTGCAAGACTGACAGGGCTAAGGCCCTTAACGTGCTTGCAAAGGCATTCGCCGCATTCCTTGGCCTCAACGCTAAGGAGTATCGTAAGATGAAGGCTTCCGGCACCGCCCACGATTTCCAGAAGCTCATTTGCTCCAGGGCATATGCTGACATAGACTGGAAGACCATTCCTGGTCGTGCCCTCACTCACCTGATTTCCGGTAAGTTCCTTGACAACCACGGTCTTACCCAGGACTACCTCAAGTGGGTCATGTCTCAGCCGACCGTCAAGTTCACCGGCTACGTCTATGAACTTGGTATGAAGCTTGATGCAATGGGCCGTAACCTTTCAATGATTAACGCCCCTTCTAAGGCAGCTGCAATTTACACCATCAACAAGCAGTTTGATGGCCTCATTGAACTTGCCAAGAAGGACCAGGGTGGCTTGAAGGGTAATGTCCTCTGCGCACTCGATACCTCCGGCTCTATGGAGAGTGGAATTAGCGGGGTTCCTGGGCTCACTTCTTACGATGTGTGCGTTTCCCTCGGTATTTACTTCTCGGAGTTGAACGAGGGTTACTTCCACAATGTTGTCGCCATGTTTGATGACACCTCGCGTGTTATGAAGCTTTCCGGCACTTTTGTTGAGAAGTGGCAGGCAATCCGCAACGCGACCACCGCTTGGGGTTCAACCAACTTCATGTCTCTTGTGAAGCTCCTTGTTTCCGAGAGGAAGAAGCACCCGAACATTCCGGAGAGTGAGTTCCCTCAGACGCTGCTTGTTGTAAGCGACATGCAGTTCAACCCTAGCGGCTACTACAGCCGTACAAGGGAGCGCGAGGCAACCAACCAGGAAGCCGCAAGGGCTATGCTCCGCGAGGTGTTCAGCGACGAGTTCGTTGACAACTTCAACTTCATCTGGTGGTATTGTGCTTCCCGTAGCGGAGCTGGTCACGATGTTCCGGCAACCATGGACCAGGGTGGAAACTACGTGTTCAGTGGTTTTGACGGTTCTATCATCACTCTGCTTCTTGGCGGTGATGAGCAGACCAAGCCAGACGGAACGCCTCTGACTATGGAGGAGATGGTAAATAAGGCGCTTTCCCAGGAGATTTTCGCTTTCGTGAAATAATCCGGGGAAGCCCCTATTTATAAACTGGGCATAATGCCTATAAACTGATAAAACAACAAAGCGATGAAGAAGATTCTTTGTGGAATTGCTGTCGTTCTTGCTATGGTCCTTGCTACTTCATGTGGTCAGCGCCAGCAGAAGAACGTTGTTGAGGAAGAGGTAGTTGAGGCCGTTGATACGACCGCAGTCGCTGCTGATTCTCTTCAGGTAGCCGAGTAAAACATTGACTACATAGAAAAACGGACTCACAATCAAGTGGGTCCGTTTCTTTTTTTTTATTCTCCCTTCACGAGTTTTTCAATTGCCTCATTCAAATATTTCTTATACCTTGCATATGCCTCGCTTTCCGTGATTGCCGGTTGTACGTATTGCTGCATTATCTCGTGCATTGCTGGGTACATATCCCATAGGCATTTCGGCATCTGTCTGCGAAAACCTTCTTCATCGCCATTAACCAGACATTTGCGTACGGCTGTTCCGGATATTCCGCTTGTATCATCAGCCGAGCCACCATCAGCATCCGCATCCTTGGCAAGACCAATTACTTCGAAGTTGTCAACGAGACCATATTTGTCTTTGTATTTCTCAATCATCGCGTCATATGCTGGTTTCCTATCCATTCCGGTCGTCCAGGTAATCGGCTCATAACCAGCCTCCCTCAATGGATTAACCCAGGACTCAACAAATGCATTCTTAATCGGGATGACATCAACGACAAGGTCTCCATATGCTGACTTTATTCTCTGGAGTATCTCATTGTCTATCGCATCAAATGGGTGGTCTTCCGGTTTGGTCGTCTTTCCCTTCATAACGGGGCAAATAACGGTCCTCAGGCCTCTTTTAGCCGCTTCTTCAAGGTTGCTTAGGTGTCCCAGATGAAATGGCTGAAATCGTCCCGTATAGACGTTTACGGGCATTCTGCCACCATATCTGTCGTCCATTTCCTCAGAAATCACGCCACTGTTTTTTGAACCGTGACGCATAATCCTGTGAAGTTTTTCCAGAATTATCGTTTCATTTAAGGAAGGCTGTGCTTCGTTTTCTTCGGCGGCAACTTCGATTGCTGTTTCAACCAATGCAGTTATGAATTTAATTGCCATTGGGGTTGCAATAACGTCGTCAATCGGGTATCCTGCCGTACATAATGATTTTATGATATATACGAAACGTTTAAACATTCCAGGTTTCTTCAGCGTACGGATAAGGACTTTCCTTTGAAAGCTTGATGATTTCTTGCGGATATCATTTAAGCGCCCAAGTAATTCATTCGGTACATTTGCGAGGTTTATGATTGCGTTTTCGCTAAGACCATGTTTATAGAGGCGATGGATTGAGACAACCTCGTTAAGCGTATTTTCCTGTGCTGCCGATTTAAGCCAGTATTCGACCTCTTTCTCGGCACCTTTTTCCCCACTGAGCATACCGAAAACCGCAGAAATGAAACTGTCATTCTGCAATGCGGTTTTCAATGATTTTGCAATTCCTTCTTTTATATTGAATTCTTGTGCCATATTTTCTGTGCCATATACAATTTTTTATCATAAATATCGGTTTAAAGGATAAAAAATCAATATTCGAATTGTTACTTAGGGTGTTACGGCTGGGGCCGGAGTATATATATAAACTATCTCAAGTTCGAACAAACAAATCCCGAGACATTGTCCAAGGATTTTTTGCTTTTCCACTATTTTTAAGCGGTATAGTCTTCAATAGCCCAACTTTCAGGTATTCTATTCCCACCACTCCCTTCATTATACCTGATACTTGACTCGGTTGCCGAAGGGTTTTTATAAAATACACCAGGTTCTTTAACTCCGTTAAGCCACCTATTTGTTGGGGCGTATCCAAAGAAATCCGTTATTAAACATGTTAAACTATCAAGTTTGGCACAACCATTAAACATATCTTCCATCATCCACCAGGTCCGACCTCCGGTTGTAGCCATAATTTTTGGCGCAACGGCAAGGTTTGTGCAGCCACGAAACATAGCGTGGTAACACCATTCTATCACAGTGGTTGCCGGTAATTCACTAGTTCCGCCAGTTAAATTTACGCATCCATCAAACATAGAGCTGTAGCAGTTTTTCATTAAAGTGGTTGCCGGTAGCTCGGGCGATGTAGTTAATGATGTGCAGCCGCTAAACATACCGCTATAACACCCGGCCGCAATGGTTGTGGCTGGGAGTTCTGGCGCTGTTTTGAGGCTTGTGCAACCCTGGAACATATCTCCGTAACAAGCCTCTGTTAATGTTGTAGCCGGTAAATCTGGTACTGTAGTAAATGCAGAACAGCCTTTAAACATCGATGAATAGCAATGAGGTTCTAAGTTAGTAATAGGAAGATAATTGTTTGGCACATTTTGAAGTGATGGGCATTTTGCGAACATAGCACTAAAACAATATGTAGCCAAATCGTTATTTAGCAACACAGGAGCGGTAGTTAAACTCTTACATTCGGAAAACATGTTTCTATAACAAGCCTCATGCATTTTTTTTGCCGGTAAGCTCATTGCAGTTTGTGTATCCGCCGATGTAAACATAAAACCATAACAACCATTTGTTAATCCAGTGGCCGGTAGGGTAAGGTTTTCAATTGATTTAAGGTTGCTTCCGACCCTAAACAAACCATAGAAATTGCAATCGCCGGATAAGTCCTTTAACTTAAAGAAGACAAGTTGGTCTTTTTTAATCAAACTCATTATGTTTCCGGAAACCCTGAAATTGCATGTTGTCCCGCCAAATGTTACTTTCCTTATATTTTTATCGTTATATGGGTCTAAATCACCGCTACTAGTAGTGTAATTTGGGTCAATAACTTCAGCATATTGTTGGTTTTCGCCCCTAAAATAAATGACGTCACCAGCAGAAGCGTTGATAATTGTTCCGCCAGTTGTTGATGTTATGCTAGTCCATTTATCGCCATTTTTACTGTATTCGATAGTCCTTGTAATATTTGAATCGCTTGATTTCCATTTAATCTGCCCACTTGAAAGAATGTCAAATCTTACATAGCCATCAAAATTTTTGTTATAGTTAACTTTTTTTATATCTTCAGTTAACGATACCCATGGCTCCAAATAACGCTCGCCATAGTATTCATTATCAAAATTTGTCTCTTGCGAATAACGGTGTAGGTAGTACATATTTTATTCGGTTTTATGATAAATATTCGCTCTTTTAGAAATACCGGTTTTGTTTTCTCATTTTTCTTTTGTACTATAGATGTAGAAGAATAAAGTTTTAAATTTGAATAATATGAGTACAAGAGCGACAGTTTGGATTAAAAGCGAAAATGAGGAGCGTTTCCTTTATCATCACTGCGACGGGTATATGCTTGATGAAGAGCTTGACCCGATTTTGAAAAGACTTGAACCGGAAGAGTGGACCGTTGATGACGTAGCAGAGGAAATTCTCAGGGAATATGAGGATTACGGCAGACACAAGGTGGACGGAGTCGGCTGGGACAGTGAATATGTCTACAAGATTGATGTGGATAAGAGAACCCTTTCAAAGTTTGAATGCGGAATCAATGACACCAACAACGGAGACAGGAAAGAGGAAAAGACCCAAGGGAAGTATCTTGTCAAAGTGTGTGGATATGCTCAGGAAACCTCCGTGGATGAGGGCGGTCCATCTAATCAAATATGTGAATCCGGCGACAACCAATTCCGTAACGGCTACCTTATGGGCCTGGCTGCGTTCATGCGGACCATTCACGAAAAAACGCTGAGAAAGGACTTTAACCTTACGGACTACGAGGTTAATAAAGTATTCGAATATATGGCACAAACGGACGGAAATAGCACCGAATAGTTTTGCCGTTTAAAATATTGTTTGTACTTTAGATGTAGAAGAATAATGGATAATTTGTTTAATGAATGCACCTGGATGAAGAATTACTGAGAAGGGCCGGGGTTACGGAAATATCATATGAAAATAACCAGGATTGCGTATGTTATGATGACTGCGCATATGTGGCGAACGAGCCGACTTTTAAACTGTCACTAGAGCTCGACAAGAACAAGCTTGAAAATTTTCAAAAAGTCATAGAAAAACTTGGCGAGAAAACCGACGAAATTGAATTGAAGAATGAGCTGTTGATAATGCATGAGGTAAACACATACCCTGGCTTGAACGTCAGTGAAAAGTTTGACAACTATATGGAAGCAAAAGCCGGGAAGCCAGAGATTGTGGAAGAAAGAAACGAAATTCAAAGATATAAAATAAAGCACAAATAATTTAAAACCATTGGACATGAATATCTACACAAACGATTACCTGTGTGAATATCCCTGGTCAGTCAAGGGAGTAGAAACGGTGCCAGGATTTGAAGTTAACAAGGACTCGCTTTCTGAAATAATCAGGGAGGCGGTTCAAGAGGTAATCCAAGAGAAGAACTTACCTGCAACTCCTAAGATTGAAAAATATCATATAAAGCACAGATAAAGATAACATTTAATAAACACTTAATAGACAACACATTATGGGAAAGTTTGAAAGCATTTTGACTACTACCGGCGACGCTGTTCTTCAGAAGCGTGCCAAGAATCTCGCCCAGGCAACACAGGAAACCTTTGAGGATGAGAAGAGAAACATTGAGAAGCGTATCCGCAACATTGAGAACGAGGTTATCTCCATGGAAGACCTTTCAGTCCGTTCAACCCAGGCCCTTGTAGTCGGTGAGAACCTTGACACCAATGCGTGGGTGAAGAAGCGCATCAACCTCGCACTTGAACTCCGCGACCTCAAGATTGAGCTCCAGGAAGTCAACAACCTTATCAAGGAGTATTTCGAGGAAGAGACTGCTGAATAATTGAATAACTGGCGGTTGGACTGGTTCTGACCGCCATTTTCATCTTAATTACGGGATTGCTTATTATGAAGACGATTAAAGAATATCTGTCAACGCCAGAAGGGGTTGAGCAAAAGTGGAACGTAATCAACGAAATACTTGAAGGATTTAATTTTGATGAGGTGTTTACTGCTATGGAGGCGGTCGATTGGCGCTGGGTTGTAATCGGTGAGGATAAGGCCGACGAAATGGAAGAAGACGGCTATGATGTAAGGTGGACCGGAATACGTGACGATTGGTATGAGTATCGCCCTAAGATTCAGGACCTTAGGAAGTGGGCCCGCGAAATGCTTATTGACACCATTGCAAAATGCCCTGACGAAGAGACGGAATGGGGTCGGTCAAGCGGCGGATTTGAGACGAAAATGTGTATCTTGACCGACGAGGAAAGGAAAGAGGTGTTTGGTGATGACGCACCGGATGATTTTGAGCACTCTGTTGACCTCCGTTTGAAATTTGTGTTCGGTGATAGCGGCTCCAGATTTTGGTAATAATCCAAGATATTTATAGCAAAACGAATACCTATGACTGAAATATCACTTTTTGCAATTTTGAGCGCCATCATGTTGTTTTCCTTTATATCAATTGGCGTAATAAAATTTGGGCTTCAAAATTCTTATTCGGCATATTCAATCAAATGGGGAAATGCCGTACCGTTAAACAATATGAACCTTTGGAGCATTGTTACGATTGTCGCCGCGTTCCTCCTGTGTCCGGTTATGCTTGAGCTAGCGGCCGGTTCCTTATTGCAGTTTCTGGGGTTCCTTACTCCGGTCTATTTGATAATCGTTTCACTCACGCCGAACTGGAATGAGGGCGGAAAGGTGTTCGCAATCCATGCGATATTTGCGATATTATGCATGATTGGCTCCCTTGTTTGGTCAATAGCGATAATGCATGCGGTTAAGACCGTTGCGATAATCGGAATATTCTATTTGACCATCGCGCTACTAACCGGAACCTATAAAACTTCAGCTGTCTTCTGGCTTGAAATGTGGTTGTTTGTCAGTACGTATCTGATTGTGCTTATGGCGATATTTTAATAAAAACGGGAACATCCGAAAGGCGCTCCCGTTTTTATTATTCTTTTGTATCATCTTCCATCCGGAATTTCCGGTCAAGGCGTCTCATCTTCTCCTCAAGCTCCCGTTTTCTGATTTCAAAATCAATATCCTGCTCATGCATTTTGATTTTAGCGTTGGAGTCAATTCCAAACAGAGCCCCGACAAATGTAAGAATCGTACCGAATGTCGTAACCACCGTAGCATGAATTGCCCCGACAGGAGGCACGACAAGGCTGAAGACCACTATCCCCATCCCAAAGACCGCCAGAGCAACGCCAAGCCACAGCTTAAACCACTCCCGGGACACATTGACGTCCTTGTCTTTCTTTTCTTTTGCCATGATGTTATTTCTTTTGCCTATGGATAAATAGTGGGATGATAATAAAAAAACCCGAAGTTTCCTTCGGGTTTTAACGTATAGATTAAAAGCTAATGCTGTTAGAAATCTTTCATCTGGTGCCCGTTTGCCACGGTGTAATCACCCATTGTCCTCTGGATTTTTCCCTCGTTAATCATCGCGAAAGGAAGAATCTCATTTCTACTTTCTTGTGCATAATATCGTAATTTAAAGTACAGATTGAATTGTTGCTCGTGACTAGCTTTTAAACTTTGGGCTGCATGCCCCTTCCCAAAAGATTCTATAAAAGATGAAACAACCACCACTGGACTTAGACTTACCATTGGACGTACTATACCGCCAAGTAATGTTTCGCCTTCCAATCTACTTTTTGGATATGCGCCATAGCCAGAAGATGAAGCGCCCAACATTCTCTTTGCGCCAACGGTACTGGTCCAAATAGCAGCTTGAGAATTGTACGCAGGAACACCAGGCGGGTTATCAGTTCCGTCTTTAGCAATTGCCCCGACAGAGTACAGATATTGCAAGATTTCAATTATTTTCATATATCTTGCAACAACGAATCCCATTTCACCCATTGAAGGAAGATACCAGTCGCCTCGCTGCGTTCCATCAGTATAGAATTGACGTACATAGTCGTGCGGGAAATACGCCCCTAATACTCCGCTCACCGGCTTGCTTGACTTAAGTGACGGAGATGCTGAATTAAGTTCACCATCATATGCGGGAGGACAGCCGTAGGTCCAGGTATATCCGCTGAAGTCACTGAACGCATTATAGTTCCCACCACCAAGTACTGGAGAAGCAGCTCTTATCGGTCCAACGCTTCCACCAGCAAGTTCTTCCTGGAGATATGCCGGGTCCTGCTCTTTAAGAGAATCGCCAAGGAACGGAGAAATTGCGACAATTGTATTTGCCGTGTTATAATATTCGCCGTTGGTATGCGGGTTCGGGTACATGAAGTTTGCATCAGAAGAGAAACTTGACATTCCGCTTGAGCTGGACAACAATAGCGGCTCTTCGTAGTAGCTTGTTTGGCCCTCACTGCCCGGAGCCGAAGCCGCCATTGTGCCTTCCTGCGGACTAGAACCGCCCCTAAGATAGAAGCCAGGGACACAGGTATAAACGGTCTGGTTTTCATCCGCCATATCGCCATACCACCCAGCATATGCCTTTGAGAATAAGGTCTCCCCTCCTGGGTCTGGCTCTTCCCCACCAAGAAGGACATCTTTGGCTTCAGGTTCGGATGCCATTGCCGGTGCTTCCTTTTCCGTGGTTATTGACCCGAATGCCATGATACGCGCATTCCCATCCGGCGAGAGCGCGGTAGGAACAACGACGAGACCGACCTTTTCGCCCATTGAAGGGGTAAACGCTGAATAATACACTTTTTTAAGCTTAGGCGTTCCATCGTAATAGATGACATCGCCGAATTCATATTCCTCTCTGTCTTCACCATTATAGAAGGCATATGTTCCGTCTTCGTATCTTTCTTTTACGTAAACGAAACCCGGCTTTATATCCTGTACGTATTTTCCGCTCCCGGATACCGACTCCTGTGATGCGAGGAAGTCTTCAAAAGTTTCGAATTTTCTAATGTTTCTCATATTGCAATATTTGAATAGTCTTATTTCACTATAAATAGTCCGTTTAAGCAATAAAGATGATTGAAATTAAACGATAGCCATTTTAACATGCGATTAAGACATTTTGCGTACCCAAGAAAAAGACAAGAAACCAGGATGTTTCGGTGGTTCAATGACTTAGACCCCTTAATGTCATTGACAGGTGGTTATAATTGGGTTTAACTCTTTTATTTACGGCAAGTTATATGTTATGCGGCTTGCAAGGCCCCGGAACCCTTAATTTTATGTAATTTCGCAGCCAAGAAACCCCGAAAACCCGGCACGAAAGAAGGCAATTTTTTCGTTTTTGATTTTTCCGGTTTTCCCCATAATGAAACTATAACTTACCCAAGGTTCCTTATATTCTGCGCCATCGTAAGCGCTGTCGAACCCGCTCTGGTTTTCAGATGCCAAATAAAAAAGCACCTCCCATTTTTTTTTGCCTTAGGCTCACCAATTAGGAGAACGGGCTTGTTTTATCGCAATACCACGCCGCGAATTGAAAATGGGCTTTGGTTAGCGCCCGACCCGCCTGAAACGCCAAAATATGCAGGGCCCCCGTCCGCAAATCCATATCCTTGCGATGACGTTCTTGCCGATATATCTCCCCGTCCGTAGTGGCTCCCGTGTCGTTCCGGAAGGCAGCCCAAGGCCCGCATGCGGACGTCCGCCAACCGTTACGGGCCCGTTATATTTCGCCCCTTCATTTTCCATCGCGAAACCAACCCGATGAATGTAATTTGGCATGATATTAAACCGGTCAGACGGTCTGTCATGGCATAGAAAAGTTATGTTTACGGTAGGAATAGGAAGTGGGGATGAAATTATTAAGAGAATTAGTTTACGGTTGGAATTTTTGCGCCGAAGATATGGGCGGAAAATTGAAGTAAAACAGTTCTGCGTTAAAATTTTTTTAAAAATTTTTCTCTAAAAAAATGAAACTAAATCTGCCCTTTTACTTCCGGACCATAATCATTTCGCCCACTTCCCTCTGCATTACGTAAGCATATCCCTCCTCTCCCATAATAAAGCGTAAGTCGCCCACCCCGCTCTTACGATTAGTTACCTATGCCTAGGCCCACATAATCTGTAAGCAGTTCGCCCCGCATTCCTTTCAGTCCGTAACCCCTCCCTGGCAAGAATATTATTCTGCCAATATGATATTCCGGGCGTTCCTTTAATGGGCTATAGGATGGCATATTCTTTAGCGGGCTTAAGGGCGCCTCAGCATTCATTCCGGCTGCATATTATTCACATCGGCTTAAGAAGAAAGTGAATAAAAATACAGAAACGAAAAGAAAAATATTCAAATCCACATGTGAAAAATGAATATTTTATGAATAAAAGATGAATAAAGCGTGATTGCGTAGGAAAAGTACTCGAAAGAGTACTTATTGGTGGGCAGAAAACAAGAACGGCCGCCCCGAAGGGCAGCCGTTGAATTGCATGGCTAAGTTTTATTCTTCGTCCGGAGCGATATCCTCATCATCGCCGTCCGGAGCTCCTTCCCCATAACGAGGACCGTGGCGGCGCGGGCCTGGTCTGGGCGGCATATTGTTATCCCGGGGCTCATCTTCCTCCTCGGCGTACGGCCCCAGTTTGTTAATCTTGTCAGCCAGTTCAAGCGCCCTGAGGAAGAAGAATGCGGCCAGTATCCCCAGCAAGATATTGAAGAGGGATATTGGGAAGACCATGACTAGGGCAGCCCAGCCGCAGGTTACTGCCAGAAGGAACAACGCCAACATGGCAAGCTTTGCAAGGAATGTATTCATCGCGCTATTAAGTTTTAATCCTCTATAAATAGTGCGCAGAACCGGAACGGCATAAAAAAGGTACTCGAAAGAGTCCCTATTGGTAGTCGGTCAGGGCCTTGAACATATCGTCGTATTCTTTGACGGAAACCAGGGTTCTACCGTAGGAATTCCCGTCCATTGCATATAGCGTGGCAGAATTCATATCCTTTCCTATGAATACTGCCTCATCGCCGTTCGTGTAAGTAGCCTTATAGTACTTGGTTATGTCTTTCACTTTATGCATGCCTGTGTTCTTTTTCCTTTTCATGCTTCCTTAACCCATTTTACGGGGCTGGGGTCGGCGGTTCCTTCCTCTGGCCAATAGAGTCGTTCGGCGCATATGTCATCATCATTGCCCTCGTAATATACTGAGCCCTTAGGGATTAGCATTCTCTGGACCACATACTCTTCAAATATACATTGTACAGCAGGACCCCCTCCATACAGGTTAACTATTTTCTGATACGACTGAACCTTTGTATACCCCTCAGCCTTTTCCCTGTTCCTGAACGCGTGCAGATATCCGCCGTTAATCTCTTGCTGCTCGACCGGTACAGGTATTGTCTTAGCACAGGCAGGCTTATTCATACCCGGGTGATACTGGTAACCCTGAAACGGTGACAGCCCCTTAGGAGTAAGTACTTTCCATACCTCGATATCGTTCTGAGCTATTCTAGGCTCGTCGTGAGTCTTAAATAAACACATATATATGCATCTTTTTTAAGTTTACAATTTCAATGAGTCGAGTGAGTCATCAAACAGGACCGGCTTTTATTTGTACCACTCACTGGCCCCTATGCTGAGCGCTTCCTGGATGTCCCGGGCTTCACCTGTCTCAATCGCCTTGAATGCTACGTACAGCGCTTCAACTACAGTACCGTGGTCTTCGCCGTCTCTGAGGAACTTCCTTATCTGATTCATGTGGATGTCCATTAAGAGCTGTCTGGCTGCTGCAGTAGCTTTCTCCGCCTGCTCAACGCTGAAAAATCTGAATTCTTCTGTCATCTGTCCATTTTTACTGTTCAACATAATATACAATTGCGCAGAGCCCAGATATTAGGTCTGGTCCCTACACACACTTTATATAAACCTTTCACAGGTATATATTGCAAAGACCGTGCCAAACTACATTCCGGGAAGAAAAAAAGTACAACATTTTCGGCAATAAACGACGAAAAGTGCCAAAAATGTAGTACTTTATAAAGTTCCGGGTAGGAGTGCTTTTTTTCGCCGGGCTCTCTTTTAAAAAAGATTCGTCCGCTGAGTACCAGGATTTCCCGCCCTGGCAGCAATCGTTATGCACTGTATTATGTGCAAATTCCGTGCCAGACGGGTGAAAATCGACAAAAATACCAGGTAAAACCCCTGAATTTGGAAAATTTTACCTGGCAGACATGAGAAAAAACGAATATTTTGCTACAGGATGTACTCCCCGGATTTCCTACGGCGCATATTCTCATTGTAGTCGCCCGGTCTGATTGGGATGTACATGTTCTCAAATACGATGTCGGCCGTAAAACGCTGCGGATGTGACTTGTCCCGGGATGTCGTCGTGAAGAATTCCTCCCGTCCCCTGTTGAACTTGAAGTTATCTGACGACGTTGAATTCACCTGGTTACCGTTATAATCCAGATATACCGGCGGTTTTCCCGGCGCCTGGACGTATATCGATTCCTGGCTGTACTTCAAGCACATCTTTAAGCCAAACTTTAAAAGGTCCTGGAAATCAAGTTGTTGCCCGTTTCTGTCATAGCAATATACGACATAGCTTGGCTCGTGGGATTCTTCGCCTGTCTCTTTCATCCTGTATCCCCCGTAGACTGGAGTATACGAATAGCCCGCTTCTTGGATGTCTCTCCTGAGCTGTTTGTCCGCTGCCTTGTTCCTTCTCCTGAGCCAGTCCTGCATCTCGTCGTACATGGCGTCGGAGTCAATTCCCTGCACGCCTCCCTTCTTTTCCAGGGACTTCTCAAACTTCGCCGTCAGGTCCAGGTTTGGGTCTTCACGCTCGATGCTGGAAACCTGTGAGGATATGATTATCATGCCGGTCTTCCCGTGGTCCATCATCTGATTCAGGGACGACTCGCTTAATGGCATCACGTTCTTTGCCTGTTCGTTTACGACTATTCTCTTTGGTCCATATGTTCTCATATTTATATCTGTCTATACACTATAAATATACAGAAAAAACCGGATATAAACAAAAAAGGGACGGTCATCACGACCATCCCTCATGTGAGTTCATTGGATACAGGATGCGAGATGCCAGGATTTAACGTCCCCGGGCTTCCACTTTCAAGACGGCGCGTACCCATTCCGCATTCTTGGTACCCGGCTACTATACTTCACTTTCAGGTACCGTGGGCTCTTATCAGAATTTTAATGTAGTTAATTAAAACCCTGCTGTGCGTATCCTTGCGAGCGTTCCATAAGCGGACCGTACTCATGCTGTGGCCCCAGGTGATTGACGCTCATACCAAAGAACTAAAATAGACTGTCATCGCCGGCGTGTAACCAATGTGTTTATATGCGAATCACTGTCTTATGCATCTCACGACGCTCAGAGAGAGATGAATACCGGCAGAGCCCAAAAGGTTAAGGTGTGGGGGGTGTCCTGTAAAAAGGTACTCGAAAGAGTCCCTATTACCGAACTACGGGCTCCATGACAGTCTCAATTTAAAATTGTCCTATATTTCGTTGTTCCTATACTAATATACAGAACTTTTTTGAAAAAACCAATAAAAACTTAAAATATTTTGTTGAAGTGCCGGGATTCGAACCCAGACTGACAGAACCAGAAGTTAAGGGAAGTATTACGTTACCACTTAACCGTAGTCTCTCTCAGGAACCACCCTGTATAAATCTGTAGTGCTGCCGTTACACCACACTTCAATTGTACAACCAATAGATATGCTTAATCTTCTTTTCCAGGCACCAGACCGGCGGACTTCATCTCGTTCTTAATCCTTGCCTTTTCCTGGTCGGTATAATCTTCCCTCTTCTTCCGGACCGTCTTGCTGATGGACTTCTTCGTTTCCAGAGCCGTTGTGAGTTCCTCGACTTTCCGGGTCGCGCTATTTAAGTCCTGTACTGCTGTCTGATACTTCTCGGCGTAATCGCTGTTCTGTTTCCTGAGGTCGCCCACGCGTTCTTGAAGTTGAGCATTTTCCTTGGACCGCCAATCGTACAATTGCTTCCAATCCTCAGCCGTCAACTGGTCTGAACGTGCACATCCGACCCAGATTGCGGTGATGACCATCCAGACGACGGCCACCCAATTCGTAGGCGGGAACAGGATTTCGGCAATGACAGCCAGCAGAATGACTGTCAGCGCGATGATGGTGTATAAATCAAAGAATCTTTTCATAACTCTAATTGTTTTGTGGTCCCGGCCAGAGTTGAACTGACGTACCTTGATTATGAGTCAAGAGTTTTGACCGTTAAACTACGGGACCTTGTATAGTTAATATACTTCCTTTTTCTGGATATTCCAAATCAGTACCGGCATTCTTTAAACGGTTTCATCTTCATATTAGTGTTTTATTGGTTATGCTTCTGTAGGCAAAAAAGCGCGCCAAGGTGTGTGTGAAAGGTTTATAAAAACTGGGGTGCATCTCCCGACGAACCCCAGCAAGCCAATAAAAACTCGTAGTCAAATGCTACGTCATCTATTCCTCTTCATTGCGGAGCCTCTGGATGTACTCCGCCTTAAGGCGCTGCTTGCGGGCTGTTACTGAAGGCTTCTCAAACTCTTTCCTGCCACGGAGTTCCTGTATCAACTTCGTGTTGTTGCACTTGCGTTTGAATTGCTTCAGTGCCCTGTCAATTTTGTCTCCGTCATTTACAATTACTCTTAACATATTAAACAATCTCCTTTGCTGCGTATTCAGGTACCGCCCCTGACTGACATGCATATGCACCCTCTCTATTGAGATACGCTACCGGCAACTCAAGCCACATCTTACTTATAAATATAAGGGGATTCCCTGTGAAAATAAATAGTCTGTTCCAAGGAAAAAATCGCTTAGCTGTAAAAAGGTACTCGAAAGAGTCCCTATTCCTGGGCTGTGAACCGGTCATCCTTCATCTTGACAATTTAATAAGGCTAATCCTCTAACATCCACTCGCAGTCACTCGGGCATACCCAGATATTCAACATTGGTACCGTCATCGTAATAGGCCTGAGGCTGATAGTAGGTAAAATTCTTGTCGCT
>Ga0256404_1003074_pt1 | contig 35142 bp, 28 predicted proteins | sample RumenRJG_01DNA_FD_185990 | JGI IMG/M metagenome (GOLD analysis project Ga0256404, IMG submission 185990) | Bovine rumen microbial communities from Lethbridge, Alberta, Canada - RJG_01 | ecosystem: Host-associated > Mammals > Digestive system > Stomach > Rumen | place: Canada: Alberta | collected... | reverse complement strand
CGCTAATTTAAAAATGACCCCCTACGGCTGCAATGATTTGTCATAAAATGAGAAAACTGCCTTAGCGGGAGTATGCCACTCATCTATTAGAGGCTTTTTGCCGAGGGTATGAAATATGCAGGCTAAAAGGGGTTGGGAAACTGACCGGTTAGGGGTATTAGAGATAAAAACTTACACAAGAATGGCAAGTAAGGAAACAGTGAAGGCGCTCTTCATGGAGCATTACGACAGGATGTACATGCTGGCGCGCATCATGTTGCACGACGACGAGGAAAGCCGCGACGCAGTGAGCGACGTGTTCGCAAGAATCGCTGACGGCAGCATCGACGTGCGGGAGGAGAGTGCCAAGAGTTTCCTGCTCACTTGTGTACGCAATAAGTGTCTGAAGATGATTCGTGCCAAGCAGGTGAGACAGCGCGCAAGCCGGCTCCTGCAAATGAACGACACCGTCGAACTGATGCCGATAGAGAAGCAGACCGACCGTCTGGCGGAGGTCCTCGACTTTACCGAGGCGGAACTCTCTCCGCAGACGCTCCGCGTGTTTCAACTGCGGTATCAGCAAAGCAAAACCTATGCCGAGATAGCCTCTGCTCTCAACATCAGCGAGTCGGCAGTCTACAAGCACATCTCCCAGGCACTTCGACGAATCAAAAATCATTTTAATCCCTAACGACTATGGACAAGAGTGAACTTCTACTGAGGATGTTGGAAAATCCCGAGCAGTATAGCGACGAGCAGCTTTTAGAGTTGCTCGCCGACGAGGAGTGCCGCGAACTCTACGAGGCCATGCGACTAAGCGCCGATGCCTTCCAAATGGAGGATGCCAAGGCAGAGATTGCCGAAGGTCTGAAAGACGAGGAGTGGCAGAAATTCTCTGTGGCCCATGATGCCGACTCGGATGGCAGAACCGCCCGACGTCATTATTCTTTGTCGAAGATAGCCGCCCTGTTCATCGGGGTATTAATGCTTAGTGGCATCGCCTATGCAGCCTATCGCATGGCTCATCGCGCAGGAGAGGATTCGCAAAAGCCCGTTCAGGAACTGCCAATGGCAAACTCTCCCCAGCAAGTGCTGATGGAAGAACCGGCAGACAGCATCAAGCAAGCACCCGTCGTCTTCGAGAATGCCGAGTTGCAGACCATGCTCAACGAGATGGCCACCTATTATAAATATAAGGTGACGTTCCGTACTGAGGCCGCGAAGCACATTCGCCTCTATTTCACCTGGGACAAAGCGTCGAAGATTGAGGACGTCGTTGCGACGTTCAATAAGTTCGAGCGCATTCACATCAACATTGAAAACCAGACACTGGTCGTCGAATCAAACGAAGCTACACGATGATTAAAAAGATTCTATTCACAGTCATGCTTTGTAGCTTCGCCTTGTGTCTGCAAGCTCAAAGCCCACGGAAGGCCGGCCGCAACTCGGGAGTTCGCATCACCCGCGACTATCAGAACATCTCACTCTCGAAGGTGCTCGAAGACCTCAATGCCACCACCGACGACAAAACCATCTACTTCATCTACGATGAGTTGGAGGATTTCACCGTGACCAGTCATTTCTACGACCTCTCTCTGAAAGATGCTCTTCGTGAGGTCATCGGTTTCTATCCCATCAAGGTAACATTCGATGGCGACCAAATCTTCATCGAGTGCACGCAGAAGGAGAACACGAAGGTTATTGGGCGCGTCGTCGACAAGGGTGGTATGCCGGTGGAATATGCCAACATTTCCCTGCTCAATGCCGATTCGGCATTCGTCAACGGTGGGGTAAGCAACGAGAACGGCGACTTTGTCATTCCTTGCAAGGAGCCACGCGTCACAGTCAATGTGTCGTATGTAGGCTATAAAACCGTCAGTCGCACGGTTAGTGTGGGTAATATCGGCACGATTACCCTGCAGCCAGAGACCTATATGGTGAAAGGAGTAGAGGTGAAAGGCGAGATTCCGCAATATAAAATGGCACAGGGGGGCATATCGGTGGATGTGCAACACTCCATTCTGCGTGATATCGGAACGGCCGAAGACCTGCTCTCGATGCTGCCGATGGTGCAAAGCCGCGCTGGTAAGTTCGAGGTGTTGGCCAAGGGTGAGCCGGAAATTTATATTAATAATAAAAAGGTACGCGATGCAAGCGAACTGAAACGGTTGAAATCGATTGATGTCAAGAATGTAGAGATTATCACTGCGCCCGGTGCCAAATACAACGCAGAGGTGAATGCCGTGATTTGCATCAAGACGCTGAAGCCCCAAGGCGACGGGTTCAGCCTGATGGCCACCAGCCGAACGTGGAAGAATAACAAGTGGAGCAACTACGACGACCTGACATTGAAATATCGCACAGGCGGGTTGGAGGCATTTGCCAACGTGGCTCTCGACAACGGCCACTTCAGTAATGACCAAGATATTGATCAGGAACTACATATCAAAAAAGACCTGTTCAATGTTCATGCTACATTGCCCAGCAGAAGTAGCTGGACGCAATTTGACTATCAGGCAGGTTTGAGCTATGACTTCAATGCCGATCATTCCATTGGTCTGAGCTTCTCTTCACAGCATATATTCTATGACAATTATAAGTCTGAGATGAAGCAGAACTATCTGAAGAATGGGGGTTTCTACGGCGACGTCCTGCTGAAAACAGAAATCGACGAGCTCAACAAACCTGTATGGGAACTGAACACATACTATGTGGGAAAGGCAGGGGAATTCGGCATCGACCTGAATGCTACCCTGTTGCGACGCGCTACAGAGAGCCATCTCAACCAGCAGGAGTTTAGCAAGGAGCTTGATGACCGAACCATCACCACCCTCAACAACGATGATCGCAAGATGGTGGCAGGAAAACTGGTGCTGACTTATCCCATTTGGAAAGGCATGCTGAGTGGTGGCTCGGAGGCTTCCTCTACACAGAGCCAAGGCAAGAATTTCAATCAAGAAGGCATCATCCCGGAAACCGACAACGAGATGAAAGAAAAGAATATTGCCGGCTTTGCCGAATATGAGTTGCCGCTTGGTCCGTGGCGCCTGAATGCTGGTCTTCGCTTTGAGCATGTAAAAGCGGATTACTACTCGTTTGACGAATGGCAGGAAGAGCCCAGCCGCACCTATAACGACTGGTTCCCTAATCTGTCAGTTGCATGGCAGAAGGACAAGTGGAGCGCACAGTTGAGTTATGGTAAGCGCATCACTCGACCGCCCTACCGTATGTTGGAATCAAGGATTGTCTATGACAGCCGTATGTTCTATGAGGGCGGTAATCCGCTGTTGCGACCTTCGGTGCGAAAGAGCATCGACCTCAACCTGACTTATTCGTGGTTGACTTTCGTTGCAGGCTATACCCGTGAGAACGATCTTTTTACTCACATCGGTAGGGTGTATGATGAGGAAAAGGAGATTGCCATCTTCCAACCTGTCAACTTCGACCATCAGGACCGCGTTTATGCAACCCTCGTCGTTTCGCCCAAACTGGGATTCTGGCAACCGTCCGCCACACTGCACTTTTATCAGCAGATGTTCGACGCTGAAGCATACGGTGCGCCGAAGAAACTGAACAAACCCGAATTCAGCTTCGACCTAAAGAACTGGTTTGTCATCAATCCCACCACGAAAGCGTTCCTGCAAGTCCGCTATACGGGCAGCAACCACTGGGGTTTTATGTATCGCGGCAGCGACTTTCAGGTGAATGCCAGTGTGCAAAAGTCTTTCTTCAAGGAACGTCTCTCGTGTACACTCTATGCTAACGACATCTTCCGCACGTCGAAAACTAAGAACATCACTTACTATGCCATCGGTCAAACGGCTCAGGACTACTACACCTATGAGCAGTGTGTGGGCATCACGCTCAGCTATAACTTCAATGCCACTCATTCGAAGTACAAAGGTTCGGGTGCCGGAAACGATGAAAAGAGCCGTTTGTAGGCTTTCATTTCAAGGTCGTCTACATTCCTCAAAAAGGCGCATAAATGTGTTAAAATACGTTGTGTGCGCGAACAATCATTGATTTAAATCAAGAAAACGTATATTTTTTAAGGAAATAATGCATGAAGTATTGCAAAATTTGGAAAAACGTCGTACCTTTGCATCGTCAAAAGGTTAATAGATTGTTTAGGTTAGTAGTAATAGATTTAGGTTTTTAGTTATTAGGTTTAAGGTAATTTAAACAGATTGTTTAACAGGTGACAATGGAGGCCGTGAGGCTACCATTTGTTTCGAAAAAGGATTTTTAGTTAAACATAGGCTTGTGTCGCTGCTCGTTGAGAGTAGCGGCACTTTTTTTGTGAGGTGCGGATCCGGGTTTCCCGGGTTATCCGGGTTATCCGGGTGTTCCGGGTAATCCGGGAAGCCTGGGGAGATTACTGCTTCTTCGGCGTGGCTACTTCTGTCTTGTAGCCCAGCTTCTCGATACCTTTCTGCAGCTTTTCGGGCGTAGTCTTCTGCGAGTCGTACTTGATGGTGACGGTTTTTTCCTTCAGGTTGGTCTTCAGGTCTTTCACGCCTTTCTCCCAGCCTATGGTGCCTTCAATCTTCTTCTGGCAGTTCTCGCAGTGCATCGATACGTTGAACGTGACGGTCTTCACCGTCTGTGTCTTCTTCTTGTCGCCGGCGCTGGCCGTAAGCGTCATGGCCACGAGCACCAGCATCATCATGATTTGTTTCATTGTATTCTTTGTTTTTATTTAAAGAGTTTATTTTTAGGGCTAAAAGTGGAAGGGCTTAAAGGGGAGTGGAAGGGGTTAAAGGGACGTATGCTTGAGTGAACCTTTCACCTTTTCACCTTTCACCTTTTCACCTTTCACCTTTTCACCTTTCACCTTTCACCCTTACATATAGTCTCCCAGATTGATGCGGATGCCGGCGTAGAGCTTCCGGCCCGTGATGGGAGCCCACACCTGCGAGGCATCGAAGCGCGAGGAAAACGGCTCGTCCCACCCGATGATGGGGTTCTGCTGGCGGTAGCTGAGCAGGTTTTCGCCACCCACGTAGAACTCGAAGTCGCGGAAGCGGCGCGTCACCTGTGCAAACAGCAGTGCGTAGGCCGGCGAGTGTTCGGCCACGACGCTGCGTTGCTGGTAGTCGTACTGTCCCGGCAGGCGGGTGCGACCGTTCAGCTGCAGCGTGGCATCGAAAATCCAGCGGCGCATGGCGGTGGCATACTCCACGTTGAGCAGTGCCTTATAGCTGGGCGTGAGCGGGAGCGACGTCTTGTAGTACTCGCTCATGAGGATTATGTCAGCGCCACTGTTTCCACCAGGCACTGTGGTCGTCTTCTGCTGTACGACGTTCTGCAGCGTGTAGCGCCAGGCGGCGTAGAGCGTCAGCCCCTTTGCCAGCGGCATTGAGAGGTCGGCCTGCCACGTGTCGGTGGTGGAGTGGGGGGCTTCGTCGTGGTCGCTCGATGCGATATAGGCAATGCCCGGGAAGGCGTCGAGGTCGGCGTGCAGCCGGTTCTGGAACCTCACGTGGTAGTAATCCACCGACAGCGTAGCCTCCTGCTGGTTCCAGATGGGGATGGTGAAGATCAGGTTGCCGCCTATGTTCCACGCGCGTTCCAGCACCGAGCCGTCGTACAGGAACTGTGGTGAAAGCATGCGTGCCGATGCCATGAGGCCGATGTTCTCCACCAGCGGGTTGGCCATGCGGTAGCCTCTACCTGCCGACACGCGTGCCACGAGCCAGTCGGCAGGGTTGTATTTCACGTTCAGGCGCGGCGTGAGCAGCCATCCCTCGTGTAGCAGGTAGTCGGCCCGCAGTCCGGCCTGCAGCGTCAGGTTCTTCACCGCCGTGTTGGTGTATTCGGCAAACCCGCCATAGACGCTCACCTTCGGTGCAAAGCGTAGTTTCTGATGGTAGGTGAAGATGGCCGGCATGGGTTGTTGCAGGTGCTCGGGAATCGTGGTCCCCATGTCCACGTAGTAGGTGCTCGTCAGGTCGAACAGGTAGCTGGCCCCCACTTGATACGTGTGGTGCTCGCCCAGGTCGCTGTTGAAGATCAGGTTGCCGTAGTACGTCTTCTGGTCGGCATCGAGCGTCTTCCAGCCGTAGTGCGTGCGCAGTCCGTGCAGCGTCACGCTGTTGATGATGCCCAGACTCTGCCCAGGCCGCGAGCCTATGGTAATGCCCGTCTTGTTGGATGCCTGGAAGTTCAGATTGCGCGTGCCCACGGTGTAGGGTGTTGCCATGTGGTGCTCCATCTGTCCGGCCTTGCGCTGGTCGAACACGAAGCGCACGTCCAGTCGCGACTGCACGCCGTGGTCTTCATCGGCATAGAGCCACCTATTATATATATTATAGTTGTGCACCTTCGGCATGTCCATGAATCCATCGTCGTTGCCATCCATCTGCTTGCGCCAACGGTCGGGCATGGCGGTCTGCGTGGTATGCAGAAACAGCGCCCCGAACAGTCTCGGCGAGAACTGGTGCTTTAGCACCGTGTTCAGTTCGTTGTGCAGGTGGGAGTCGTTGTAGAGGTCAATATACACCGGCCGTCCTTCGTTGGGTTTGCGGAAGTCCAGGTTGATTTGCCCCGTGATGCCCTCGTAGCCGTTCACCACCGTGCCGGCACCTTTCGAAATCGAGATGCCGTCGAGCCACGACGCCGGCGTGTAGTCCCACCCGAAGGCGTAGGCCAGGCCGCGCAGCGTGGGGATGTTCTCGGCCATCGTCTGCGTGTAGAGCCCCGACAGCCCGAGCATCTGTATCTGGCGCGTGCCCGTCACGGCGTCGCTGTAGCTGGTCTGCGTGGTGGCCGAGTTCTCGAACGATGCCGACAACGTGCAGCAGGCCATCTTCGTCAGTCCCGCACGGTTGATGGTCTCCAGTTGTCCCAGCGACGAGCGGTTCTGCAGCATACCCTGCTGAGCCGACGTCACCGTCACCTCCTGCAGGTTCACCTGTCGCGTGCTGTCCTCCTGGGCGCTGACTACCATTGCCTCCAGCAGTGCCACGATGGTCAGTATGAGCGGTCTTATCATCTTTTTACCTTTTCTTAGTCATGAAGCAGGCGTGAAGTCCCGCCGATGGGTGGGAGCATTCACGCCTGCAAAGATACAGTTTTTTTCTCTTATCAGTAGCGATTTCTTACATAAAAAGTGTGAATCGCCACTGATTGGCACATGCCTTATCGCTCAATGACGAGCAGGTCGGCCAGCGGCTTGTACTGGAAATCGCTGAATCCGAACGGCTGCACGGCCAGGAAGTGGCGGTCGGCCGATGCGCACACCTCCAGTCGGAACGGGCCCATCGCAGCCTTCTCGATGCCCTCTATCTGGCTCAGCAGCGTGTCGATGTTGCTGTTGGCGTCGGCCTTGGCCAGGATGCGGCGCATGCGGTCGCCGTTTTCCTGCGTGTAGTCGTACTGCTCAGTGCTCACGACGCTCTGTGTGGGTTCATAAACTACCTTCGTCTGAAGTCCGAAGAATGCTTTCTTGATACTGATATGCTGATTGTTGGCGATGGCCTCGGCCATCTCCATATTTGTTATTTTTGCCATGATTTTTTTTTGATTAAATAATGTTGTTCGTTGATGTTATGAAAGGGAGTAAATGGTATAATGGGCATAAAGGGCATAAAGGGACATATGCCTCGCTGGGTTTACCAAAGGTTTGTGAGCGGCAGGACTATTGTCCCTTTATGCCCTTTATGCCCTTTAAACCCTTTAAGCCCTTTAAACTCTTTAAACCCATTAAGCCCATGAGTCCTTTCAACGAACGATGTGCCTCAGTGCGATGACGTAGTAGTCGCACGAGGCCACCATGCGGAAGGGAGCCCTGAGGGCTTCGTGCCTGCCGTAGGTGCAGAGGGGGATGAGGGCTTTCTGACTGTTGATGTTGTTCCACGGATGTCGTGCCGAAGGCCTGCTGGGCTTGAAGCCTATGCTGGGCAGCACACGCTGCGGACGGGTGTTGCAAATGCGGCTGGGCTGCTGGGCATCCTCAATGATGGCCGCTCCGATGTGCCACAGTTCCTCGCGGCCGTCGCGCAGCATGTCGCGCTGGCCGCGACCGCTTTCGGTCGTGGCAGCCACAGCCTGGCAGGAGGCGAGCAGCAGGAGCAGTTGCAACAGGAGTCTTGTCATGCTTCTCATTCGTGTTTCGGCTGCAAAGGTACGAAAAAACGCCTGCCGGACAAAGGCTATTCGGAATTTTTTCGTTAATTTTGCATGCAAATCACAAAACGAGCGTCTCCATGAAGCAAAAGAAAAGTCCCATCGTGAAGCCCGACGACCTGCAGCAGGTGCTCTTGCATGCCTGCTGTGCGCCCTGCTCGTCGGCCATCGTAGAGTGGATGCTGGCCAACGGCGTGCAGCCCACCATCTTCTACTACAATCCTAACATCTTCCCGCGCGAGGAGTACGACATCCGCAAGCAGGAGAGCAAGCGCCATGCCGAGAGCCTGGGCATCCGTTGGATCGACGGCGACTACGACCACGACGGCTGGCGCGCCGCGGTGTGCGGACTGGAGCAGGAGCCCGAGCGCGGCCGCCGTTGCGAGCAGTGCTTCTATCTGCGCTTGCTTGCCACTGCCCGTAAGGCCCGCGAGTTGGGCATTCGCTATTTCACCACCACGCTCGCCTCGTCGCGCTGGAAGAGCATCGAGCAGATTACACGTGCCGGTGAGCGTGCCGAGGCCGCGGTGAGGGCTCTTGCCCCCGACGACCCCGCTGCTGCCGACGTGACGTTCTGGGCGCAGAACTGGCGCAAGGGCGGCCTTTCCGACCGCCGCAACCAGTTGCTCCGTGAGTACGGCTTCTACAATCAGCAGTATTGCGGCTGCGAGTTTTCGCAGCGCACAGTGTAGGGGGACACAACGTGTCGCGTTATTTGCAATGGGAAACGTCCGCTCAAGCCACGCGGCACGCCGCTTCCCTACTTTTTTTCGCAAGACAACTCAACGCTTTTCGCTAAGCCAAATGAGCTGTGCTCGGCGGCGTCAGGAGACGCTTTCGGAACATCGTGGAGAAAGATTAAAGCTCGCTTCAATTCTGCCATAGCGAGAAAAGGTCGAATGAAATTCAAGTTTTTACAGCAAATCTACACGAATGTCAAAAAAAAAGTGTAAATTTGCAAGCACAAATGTCTGAGGAATCACATTTACAAAACCTAATAATAATGAAAAGAACAAAGATTTTTACAATGGCAATGATGGCTCTTGCCACATTTGCTTCGGCGCACGCTCAACGCCAACTGGTGCTCAACACCAAGCCCGGGGCTCCCGTACAGCCCACGATGTACGGTATCTTCTTCGAGGACATCAACTTCGGTGCCGACGGCGGCCTTTATGCCGAGCTCGTGGAGAATCGCTCCTTCGAGGCTCCGCTGCACATCACGGCCAGCGGCGAGCGCCAGTGCGGCGGCCTGCAAGGCTGGAACGTGTTCGGCAACGTCACGCTCGCTGAGGCCAACCCCGCCTTCGACCGCAATCCCCACTACGCCGTGCTGAAGGACGACGGCCACCGCGAGAAGTTCACCGGTCTGGAGAACCACGGCTACTTCGGCATGGGGCTGAAGAAGGACCTGGGCTATAAATTCTCCGTCTATGCCCGCACCCACGGCAACGGCGCCGCCAAGATTCGCATCGAACTCGTGGGCAGCGACAACGAGGTGATGGCCAAGAAGTCCGTCGACATTGCCGGTAAGGACTGGAAGAAGTACACTGCCGACATCACCGCCCCGAAGACCGATGCCAAGGGCTTCATGCGCATCTATCTGGAAAGCAAGGAGGGCGTCGACCTCGACCACGTGTCGTTCTTCCCCGCTGACGCCTGGGAGGGCTGCCTGCGTGCCGACCTCGTTAAGGACCTGAAGGACCTGCACCCCGGCGTGTTCCGCTTCCCCGGCGGCTGCATCGTAGAGGGCACCGACCTCGCCTCGCGCTACCAGTGGAAGAACTCCGTTGGCCCCGTCGAGAACCGTCCGCTCAATGAGAACCGCTGGAACTACACATTCCCCCACCGCCTCTTCCCCAACTACTTCCAGACCTACGGCATGGGCTTCTACGAGCTGTTCTGCCTGTCGGAGTACATCGGCGCCGAGCCGCTGCCCATCCTCAACGTCGGACTGGCCTGCCAGTATCAGAACGACGACAAGGATGCCGCCCGCGTGCATGTGGCTACCACCGACCTGCAGCCCTACATCGACGACTGCCTCGACCTCATCGAGTTCTGCAACGGCGGAACCGACACGAAGTGGGGTAAGCTGCGTGCCGACATGGGCCACCCCGCCCCCTTCAACCTGAAGTTCATCGGCGTGGGCAACGAGCAGTGGGGACCGCTCTATCCCGAGCGCCTCGAGTACTTCGTGAAGGCTATCCGCGCCAAGTATCCGAAGATCAAGATTGTAGGCTCCTCCGGTCCTGAGCCCGACGACAAGGGTGGCAAGCAGTTCACCTATGGCTGGAACGAGATGACGCGCCTGAAGGCCGACCTCGTCGACGAGCACTACTATCGCGATCAGAAGTGGTTCATGGAGAATGTCACCCGCTACGACAAGTACAACCGCAAGGGCCCGAAGGTGTTTGCCGGCGAGTATGCCTGCCACATCACCCAGCCCGCGCTGCCCTGCCCCGAGGGTAAGAACGTCTTCGAAGGCGCCCTCTACGAGGCTGCCCTCATGACAGGCATCGAGCGCAATGCCGACGTCGTCCACATGGCTACCTATGCTCCGCTCTTTGCTCACGAAGAAGGCTGGCAGTGGCGTCCCGACCTCATCTGGATGGACAACCTGAAGACCGTCCGCACACCGAACTACTATGTGCAGCAGCTCTACGCCATGAATCCCGGCACCAACGTGCTCTCGCTCACCGAGAACAAGCTGCCCATAACCGGTCAGGATGGACTCTGTGCCTCGGCCGTCTTCGATAAGGCTTCTGGGAAGTACATCGTGAAGTTTGTTAATCTCGGCGACCAGCCGCAGCAGGTGCAGATTACTTTCAAGGGCCTGAAGGCCGTTCCTGCCGTAGAGAATGCCACGGTGGTCTTCTTCCATAGCGACGACCCGATGGCCTGCAACACGATGAAGAACATTGCTGTTGCTCCATCCAAGGAGATGAGTGCTGCCAGTGTTGCTTCGGCAGAGAAGAACGTGGTGAAGCTGCAGGTGCCCGCCCGCACGTTTGCCGTGTATAAGTTCTAATAGGTATGACTTGTTCATAGCCTCTTTTGAGGCAGAAAATGGGTGTGATGCCCCCGTTCAGTCAACACTTTAGTGGCTGGGGGGCATCACACCTTTGTTGTGATTTACGATTATTAACATTGTTAAGGCAAAAATTGTTGCCCTTTGAATCTTGCAGCATTCATCTTTTTTTGTATCTTTGCAAGTGCTTTTCCTCTCAGGCGGAAAAACACCCAGGTAACTCAATAATTTAAAACCTTTTTAAACATATAAAACTATAATGATACAAACCGTCAAGAAGCGCGACGGCCGCATTGTCGGCTTCAATGAACAAAAAATCATGGCTGCCATACGCAAGGCTATGCTCACCACCGAGAAGGGTGAGGACGAGGGCCTGCTGCATCAGATTGCCGATCGCATCGCTGCCCGCGGACGTGAGCAGATGGGCGTCGAGGAGATTCAGGATGCCGTGGAGATGGAGCTGATGAAGTCGAGTCGTAAGGACGTAGCGCAGAAGTACATCGCCTATCGCAATCAGCGATCGGTGGCCCGAAAGGCCAAGACGCGCGATATTTTCCTGGACATCGTGAACGTGAAGAACAACGACATCACACGCGAGAATGCCAACATGAACGCCGACACACCCGCAGGCATGATGATGAAGTTTGCCTCGGAGTCAACGAAACCATTTGTCGACGATTACCTGCTTTCAGAGCGCACCCGTGAGGCCGTGAAGAATAACTACCTGCACATTCACGACAAGGACTACTATCCTACGAAGTCGCTCACGTGTGTGCAGCATCCGTTGGACCACATCCTGAACTGCGGTTTCATCGCTGGCCATGGTGCTTCTCGTCCTGCTAAGCGCATCGAGACTGCCTCGGTGTTGGCTTGCATCTCGCTGGAGTGTGCTCAAAACGAGATGCATGGTGGTCAGGCTATTCCTGCCTTCGACTTCTATATGGCTCCCTTCGTGCGTATGACGTTCCAAGAGGAACTGAAGAGTCTGGAAGAACTCTACGGACAGAACTTCACTCACTTATATAATAAAGAGGTGGGCGACTATCTGCGTCGTGAGCTCGGTGGCTTGCAGGGCGACGACCGCGTGGTGCAACATGCCATGAACCGAACGGTGGCTCGTGTGCATCAGGCCATGGAGGCCTTCATCCACAACATGAACACCATCCACTCGCGCGGAGGTAATCAGGTGGTGTTCTCATCCATCAACTATGGCACCGACACCTCTGCCGAGGGGCGTTGCGTGATGCGTGAGTTGCTGCTGAGCACCTACGAAGGCGTGGGCGACGGAGAGACTGCCATCTTCCCCATTCAGATCTGGAAGAAGAAGCGTGGAGTGAACTATCTGCCCGAAGACCGCAACTACGACCTCTATGAGTTGGCTTGCAAGGTGACAGCGCGTCGCTTCTTCCCGAACTTCCTGAACCTCGATGCATCGTTTAACCAGTGTGCCGAGTGGCGTGCCGACGATCCGCTGCGCTATGAACACGAGGTGGCTACGATGGGCTGTCGCACACGAGTGTTCGAGAACCGCTTCGGTCCGAAGACGTCGATTGGACGTGGCAACCTGTCGTTCTCGACCATCAACATTGTGCGACTCGCCATTGAGTGCATGCAGGAGCAAGATAAAGAAGTGCGCATTGCGAAGTTCTTCGCCAAGCTCGACGAGCAGTTGGAAATTGCCGCCGCGCAGCTCAACGACCGCTTCAACTTCCAGAAGACGGCTCTTGCCAAGCAGTTCCCGCTGCTGATGCGTTCGCTCTGGATTGGCGGCGACAAGCTGAAACCCAATGACACTGTGGCATCGGTCATCAATCAGGGTACACTTGGCATTGGCTTCATTGGACTTGCCGAGTGTCTGGTGGCACTCGTGGGCAAGCATCACGGAGAGAGCGAGGAGGCACAGGAGCTGGGACTTCGCATCATTGGATACATGCGGGAGCGCATCGGCGAGTTCTGCGACCGCTATCAGCATAACTACTCGGTGCTGGCCACGCCTGCTGAGGGACTGGCTGGAAAGTTCACGAAGGTGGACCGCAAGGACTTCGGCGTGATTCCCGGCGTGACCGACCGCGACTACTACACGAACTCGAACCATGTGCCGGTCTACTACAAGTGCTCGGCACGCCACAAGGCAGAGGTGGAGGCTCCCTATCACAAACTGGCGGGTGGCGGCCACATCTTCTATGTGGAGATCGATGGCGATGCCACGCATAACCCACAGGTTATCATGAATGTCGTTGATATGATGGATCGTCTCGACATGGGTTATGGCTCGGTGAACCACAATCGCAACCGTTGCATGGATTGCGGTTACGAGAATGCCGACCCGAACATGAAGCGTTGCCCGCGTTGCGGCAGCGAGAACATCGACCGCCTGCAGCGCATCACGGGCTATCTCGTGGGAACCACCGATCGCTGGAACCACGGTAAGCTCTCCGAGCTGAACGACCGTGTGACACACATCGATAATGGTAACCAACTGGAGCTATTCGATAGACTGTGATTAGCGTACTGAATGTCATCGAGGACACGATGGTCGACGGACCTGGCTTCCGTACCTCCATCTATTGTGCAGGGTGTCGCCATGCCTGCCCGGGGTGTCATAACCCGCAGTCGTGGGACTTCTCCGGCGGACGTGCCATGACCACTGATGAGATGATGCGCATCATAGAGGCCGACCCCTATGCTAATGTCACCTTCACCGGTGGTGACCCGATGTATCAGCCCGAGGGTTTTGCAGAATTGGCACAGGCCATTCACGCGCGTACCGATAAAGATATATGGTGCTACACGGGGTTTACGTTCGAGCAACTGCTCAACAACCCGCGACAGCGTGCCTTGCTGGAAGAGATTGATGTGCTGGTAGACGGCCCCTTTGTGAAAGCGTTGAGGGATGATGATCTGATATTCCGTGGGAGCTCCAACCAGCGTATCATCGACGTTCCCCGCTCTTTGCAGGAGGGACATGCCGTATTGCTACCTCTTAATAATAACCTAAACTACCCATTGCGATGACCAAAGAAGAATTGATGCGCAGGGCCTTTGCCCTATCAGAGAACAGTGTGAAGTGCGGTGGTGGCCCCTTCGGTGCTGTCATTGCCAAAGATGGTGAAATCATTGCTGAGGCAACGAACACTGTGACGATCGACAATGACCCTACGGCTCATGCCGAAGTGAACTGTATCCGTAAGGCAGCCCGTCAGCTGAACACTTACAACCTTGAAGGCTGCGAAATCTACACCTCTTGCGAGCCCTGTCCCATGTGTCTGGGTTCTATCTATTGGGCCCATCTAGACCGTATCTACTATGGCAACAATCGCGAAGATGCCGCTAAGATCGGCTTCGATGACAACTTTATCTATAAAGAGATTGCTGTCCATCCCCATGAGCGTATGCGTCCGATGAAGCCCATGCTTCCCGAGGAGGCCATTCGCGCCTTTGAGTTGTGGGAGGAAAAGACCGACAAAACCAAGTATTAATGCCAAAAGAACAATCGTCAGTCCGCGAGCGCCAGCGCACCGATTTGCGTGAACCGCGCCGCTACAAGGTCATTATCTACAATGACGACTTCACCACGATGGAATTTGTGGTGATGATTTTGATTCGTGTGTTTCACAAAAGTGAGTCGGAGGCCGAGCAACTCATGATGCAAGTACATCATTCCGGTCAGGGTGTAGTGGGCATCTACACTTATGATATTGCTCAGTCGAAGGTGCAGTGTGCCACGGCGATGGCTCGCGAGGAGGGTTTCCCCCTGCGCTTAGGCTGTGTGCCGGAGTAGCTCAATCATTAGGAACAAAGACAAAATGGGAAATACAGAGAATATGAGCAAGGCGTTGAGTGCAGCCTTGCAGTGTGCCGCCAATCTACGCAACGAGTACTATTGCCCGGAGCATGTGCTCTATGCTTTCCTGCTGCAGCCGGAGTTCAAGGGAGCCCTGCTCACTCATCGCGTGGATCCCGACGTTATGATTGAGGAACTCAATGCGTGGCTTGTGGAGCAACCTCATCTACCTGCCGATAGCGACCAAAAGCCAGCAGCATCGATGCAGTTTTGCCAACTCGTACATGATGCATGCCACCACACGTTCTATGCCAGTCGCGAAGAGATTGATGTGCCTCATTTCACCTATGCGATGCTGAACCTCGAAGAGTCGTGGGCTGCCTACATGCTGAAGAAACATCTGGGCGAGGATGTAGCAGAGTTTCTCTCCACGCTCATCCAGTTCTATCAGCATGACGACATCGGCGACGACCTCTTCGGTGCAGGGGCGGATGAAGATCCTTTCGATGGCAACGGCCCTCTGCCAGATGGTGAAGACATTGGCGATGATTCGGTAGACACCCAGATCAAACAACAGGCTTGGCGACGTCTTGTCACCTGTATCAACGACACGCTTTCCGACCATAATCCTCTTATCGGCCGTGATCAAGAACTGCAGCGCACCATACAGGTGCTCTGTCGGAAGGAGAAAAACAACCCTCTGCATGTGGGCGAGCCTGGTGTAGGCAAGACGGCTTTGGTGTATGGACTGGCTGAGCGCATTGAGCGTGGTGAGGTGCCTGAACGTCTGCAGGGCAGTCGCATCTACCAGATGGACATGGGCTCAATGCTTGCCGGCACGCAGTTTCGTGGTGACTTCGAGAAGCGCATCAAGATGGTGATGGAAGGCGCGATTCGAGAGGGCAATGCCATTGTCTACATCGATGAGATTCACAATATGATTGGTGCTGGCCGTGGCAGCGACGGCGGCCCTGATGCCTCGAATATGTTGAAACCCTATTTGGAGTCGGGTGCCATACGCTTCATTGGCTCCACCACCTACGATGAATATAATCGTCGTTTGGCGCATCAGCGAGGCATCGTTCGTCGTTTTCAACAGATAGACATTGCCGAACCCACTGTCGACGAGGCTGTACAGATTCTGCTCGGGCTGCGTAAGAAGTACGAGGAGTTTCATGGCGTTCGCTATCCGAAGTCGGTCATCGACTATGCGGTTCGACAGAGTGCCCGTCTGGTGAGCGATCGTTTCCTGCCCGATAAGGCCATCGACCTCATTGACGAGGCTGGTGCGCAAATGGAAATAGAACTCTTTCAGGAGTTTAAGACAAACGGGACTGACAAACAGAAGGAATTGGAGACATACGAGACAGACGAACAGAAAGGGAAGAAAACGGGCGTTGATAAGAGACCGAAGGTGACGCGGCAACATATTGCCGATATCTTGGCTAAGGTGTGCAAGGTGGATGCTGCCGCTTTGAAGGAAGACGATAATGCCCAGCTTGAAACCCTGCAGTCGCGCATGCTCAGTAAGATATTTGGTCAAGATGAGGCTGTCAGACAGGTTGTCGAGGCCATTCAGATGGCTAAAGCCGGTCTTCTCGATGATGACAAACCGCTGGGCTCGCTGCTCTTTGTCGGTCCCACGGGAGTAGGCAAGACGGAGGTGGCCCGCCAGCTGGCTCGTGAGTTGGGTGTGCAGTTGGTACGCTTCGATATGAGTGAGTATACCGAAAAGCATGCTGTAGCAAAACTTATTGGCTCTCCGGCGGGCTATGTGGGTTATGAGGATGGCGGTCTGCTTACCGATGCAATCCGCAAGTCGCCCAACTGTGTGTTGCTGCTCGACGAGATAGAGAAAGCCCATCAGGACATTTATAACATTCTGCTGCAGGTGATGGACTATGCACGGTTGACCGACAATCGTGGTCAGAAGTCAGACTTCCGAAATGTGATTATCATCATGACAAGCAATGCCGGCGCTCAGTTTGCCACCCAGGCAGGTGTTGGCTTCCAGTCGCGGGTGAGCCGTGGCGAGGCCATGCTGACACAGGTGAAGAAAACCTTCAAGCCAGAGTTCCTGAACCGTTTGTCGGCGACGGTCGTATTCCGCGACATGGATGAGGCGATGGCGACACGCATCCTTGATAAGAAACTCGGTGAACTGCAGACGAAACTCACGGCTCGCAAGGTGACCCTCACGATAGAAACCGATGCCCGTCAATGGCTCTTGAAGAAAGGCTTTACCAGGGAATATGGTGCCCGCGAGATGGATCGTGTCATCGCCCATGACCTGAAGCCGCTGCTTATGCGCCAGATACTGTTCGGGCGGTTGAAGCGTGGCGGCAAGGCTACCCTTGTCGTTGCCGACGGAAAGCTATCGCTCACCCGATCATAAACACCTACAGCTATGGTCTTTCAACTCGATGATGAACTCTGGTTTCCCGACCCACACCTGGGCGAGCCCGACGGCCTGATAGCCGTCGGTGGCGACTTGAGTGTAGACAGGCTGTTGCTGGCCTATAGCTATGGCATCTTCCCATGGTTTTCGTTCCGTGATTGCGATGAACCTTATTGGTATTGTCCGATGCAGCGCTTTGTAATCTTCCCCTCCGAGATTCACATCTCCCACAGCATGCGTACGCTGATGAGGAAGAACCTTTATCGCTGCACGTTGAACGAGGATTTCAAGGGAGTCATCAGCCATTGTTCGCAGTTGCGCTACGATGAAGTTGGTGCGTGGCTCGGCGACGACATGATTGCTGCCTACACCGAACTCCATCGCCAGCATCTTGCTACGAGTGTGGAGGTTTGGGAGTGCCAGGCCGATGGCGATGATCGGCTGGTTGGCGGGCTTTACGGCGTGAGCATCGGCAGATGTTTCTTCGGTGAGAGCATGTTCTCGCAGGAGCCCAATGCCTCGAAGCTTGCGCTGATTTATCTGTCTCGCTTCATGTCCGAGTGCGGAGGCTTGCTCATCGATTGCCAGTTGGAGACGCCCCACCTACGCAGTATGGGAGGCCGTTTTATTCCCTACGACGAATATCTAAAGATTATCCATCAAGAATAAGAAGAAATGACGCTTTATCAGAAACAGTTTCCAGATCTCATGCGCGGTAAGCGCATCATGTATGTGCATGGCTTTGCCTCTTCGGCCCAGAGTGGAACCGTCAGCCGTCTGCGCACCACATTCCCTGAGGCCGATGTTGTGGCATTCGATCTGCCTGTCAATCCTCACGAGGCCATCGCACTTCTCAAGGCGAAATGTGAAGAGTTGCAGCCCGACCTCATCTTAGGTACGTCGATGGGTGGAATGTTTGCCGAGCAGTTGCATGGTTTCGACCGAATCCTCGTGAACCCCGCGTTTCAGATTGCCGACACCATGCGCGAACATAACATGATGGGCAAGCAGACGTTCCTGAATCCACGTGAGGATGGTGTGCAGGAGTTCTATGTCGACAAACCCTTGGTGAAGGCCTACCGCGAAGTTTCCGAACAATGCTTCGCACAGCCCGAGCCCCGTGTGTGGGGACTCTTTGGCGACAAGGACGAGTTGGTGGACACCTACGACCTTCTCCGTGAGCATTATTCCCAAGCCATTCATTTCCATGGCGCTCACCGCATGGATGACCAGTCGTTCATGCATGCCGTGGTGCCCGTGATTCGTTGGATTGACGATCGGCAGGAGCGTCGCCAGCGTCCCATCGTGTTCATTGATTACGATGCGATGCACGACAGCTATGGCAAGCCGCTGTCGAGTGTGGTGAAGGCAGTCGGCCATCTCATTGAAAGCTACTGCCTCTATTTCTTTTCCACTTGTCCTACCAACGACCATGCCTATCTGACTCATGTGCAGGAATGGATAGAGCAGTATGTCGCAGTTCCGGCCTATGACCGTGTGGTGTTCACCAACCAGCCGCAGCTGCTCTATGGCGACTATTTCATTATGAAGCAGGAGGAAACCGAAATGATGGGTGCCGTCATTGACTTTGGCAGCGATGAGTTTAAGACGTGGGAGGAGATCCTTGTTTATTTCGATCGCCTTGGAGGACAATAAAAACAGCTTTCGCATTGAAGGAATAAAGGGTATAATGGGGGAGAAAAGGGCATAAAGGGGACAATGGCCCTGTCTCTCTCACCCCTCAGTAGCACAAAGCATACGTCCCTTTTCTCCCCTTTCACTCCCCTTTAAGCCCTTTAAACCTTTGTGAAGTGGAGCTTGCGAAACTTCAATAATAAATTAATAACCAATAACAATCAAAAACTAACAGACAATGAAAAAGCGACATTTGACAACAATGATCATGCTGGCATGTCTCATGCCGGTGTTTGCACAAGATGGACCGCAGTGGAAGTTGGTATGGAGCGACGAGTTCAATGGCGACGGACCTTACGATGCCACTATCTGGGAGCCTGAGCGCGGCTTTGTACGCAACCACGAGGCTCAGTGGTACCAGGGAGAGAATGCCTTCCGGCAGAATGGCTGTCTGGTGATTGAAGGTCGTAAGGTAGCCACGACCACCCCGAACCCCACCTTTCGAAAGGAGGGGACAACAGGAGAGGGTGGCCAAGGTCGCAGGCGTAATGACTGGCGTACAAGTCGTGAGACGATAGACTACACATCGTCATCGCTGACCACGCGCCGCTCGTTCAGTTTCCTCTATGGTCGTTTGGAGGTGCGTGCGAAGATACCAACGGCTGGCGGCTCATGGCCTGCCATCTGGCTTCTCGGTAAAGGACTGCCGTGGCCGTCGTGTGGTGAAATTGATGTGATGGAGTATTATCGCATCAATGGTGTGCCTCATATTCTTGCCAATGCTGCCTGGGGCGATGATGGAAACCGTGCAGTATGGAACTCGAAGAAGATTCCTTTCACCCATTTCACTGATCGCGACAGGCAATGGGCTGAGAAGTTTCACATCTGGCGCATGGACTGGACTCCCGATGCTATGCGCATCTACCTCGACGATGAATTGCTGAACGACATTCCGCTTTCGACCACCGTGAACGGCGAGGCTGGTCAGCACATCAATCCCTTTACGCGTCCTCAGTACATCCTGCTGAATCTTGCGTTGGGTGGCGACAATGGCGGCGACATCGATGATTCGGCTATGCCCATGCGCTACGAGATAGATTATGTACGCGTGTATCAGCAGGAGGGCGTGGGCAGTGTGGAGAAGACGACTGCCGCTCAGGAGTCGCGCTTCCGTCGGATGGAGCCTCGCACGGTGCCGCGCGACAGCATTCGGTTGAGCGACCCCTGCATCCTCGCCGACTATGCCACGCGTACCTATTACATGACGGGTACAGGTGGAATGTTGTGGAAGAGTCAGGATCTCGACATATGGACGGGTCCTTACCGTGTGGCCGATACCGACCCGCAGTCGTGGATGGGACCTCGCCCGCAAATCTGGGCCGCCGAATTGCATCAGTATAAAGGAAAGTACTACTATTTCGCCACATTCACAAACAATGATGTAAAGATCGACACTGTGCGTGGCAATGTAATCCCTCGCCGTGCCTCGCATGTGTTGGTGAGCGACCAAGCCGAAGGTCCTTACCGTCCGATGGAAGACCCCGTCTATCTGAATCCAAAGCAACCCACGTTGGATGGAACTTTCTGGGTGGAGGAGGATGGACAACCCTGGATGGTGTATTGCGGTGAGTGGTTGCAGAACTGGAATGGCACGATGGAGGCAATCCGCCTGAAGCCCGACCTGAGTGGAACCATAGGCGAGCCAACGGTGCTGTTTCGTGCCAAAGATGCGCCGTGGAGCCATGAGATAGAGGATGGCGTGGAGGGACCGAACAAGGTTACTGACGGCCCGTATCTCTTCCGCACCAAGACGGGACGTCTGGGCATGATTTGGACCAGCTGGCGCGATGATGTCTATACACAAGGCGTGGCTTACTCGACAAGTGGAACCATTTTGGGTCCTTGGGTTCATGAGCCTGAGCCCATCACACCGCCGAACTTCGGTCACGCAATGCTTTTCAAGACGTTCGAGGGTAAGTGGCTGATGTCCGTACACAGCCATTTGAACCGCAACGGCCGTTACATTCGTGTGCCCTGCCTGTTCGAGGTAGACCTGAGTGGCGACCATCTTGTAGTGGGCAAGCAGATAGGGAAGGAGTGAAAAACTCCTTCCTTTTTTTGTTATGTCCTTTATTTGTTGTAATTTTGTAGGCGTAATGAGAATTTTGCAAGGAATAGGAAAGTTTTTCCGGGCGGTGTTCAGACCCATTGAGGCAAACACCGTTACGTTCGTGGCATTGTATGTGCTGGGCGTGGTAAGTGTCTGGCTCACAGTGCCTCATACACCGTCGGGAAAATTCTATGCGAATACGTGGCTGGAACTCTTCCTCGACTTGTATTTGCTGTGCGTGGTGCTGATGCTCTTCCCCCAACCACACCAAAAGGAGCGGAACCGCGCAAAGGGGCTGAGGCGTGTATGGCTTTCGGTGGGAGGCTTTCGTGGAATTGTGAAACTCCTGCTCTGTATAGTACTCTACGCTGTCGCCCTTGCCGATGTCTATTGCTTTGAGAAATATGGCTCGTCGCTCTCGCCGTCGATGCTCATGCTGGTTGGCGAGACCGACAGTCGTGAGGCAGGCGAATTCCTGAACTCGGTGTTTCAATGGGAAACGCTGACAAGTGGAGTGGGGTGGTTGCTGCTCATAGCCTTGTGCCATATCGTTGCATCGTGGCTCGTACGCCATTTCAAGAGAATCAGAGGTCTCCACGATTCCTTCTCTGCACTTTGTGGAGTAATAGTGGCGATGTTGCTCGTCTGGGCGGCCATGACCAGTTGGAAAAACAAACAAGGCTTGTGGCGGCTGATGACGCTTTCTACCGTTGGGGCTGTTGAAAACGAACTGACACGCTATCATCGTGCAGAGCAGTATCTGCCTATCTACCGACTGGCGTTCAGCATTCGTGCCAACCAACTGGCTGCACGTCAGGTTGATCAGCTTGTGGAAGCTTCCGACAAGGCGGTGGTGGACAGCTGCGACTACACTTCGCCTACCATTGTGCTGATCATCGGCGAGAGCTATAACAAGCATCACGCCCAGCTCTATGGCTACTATATGCCCACCACGCCTCGACAATTGGCACGTGAGCGAACAGGACAGCTTGTTAAGTTTACTGATGTCGTGACGTCCTGGAACCTGACGAGTTTCGTCTTCAAGCACATGCTATCGCTCTACGTCGTCGGCGATGAGGGTTCGTGGAGCGATTATCCACTCTTCCCAAAAGTGTTCAAGCAGGCAGGCTACGACGTGACCTTCCTCACCAATCAGTTCTTGACGAAAGCAAAGGAGGCGGTGTTTGACTTCTCCGGCGGTTTCTTCCTGAACCACCCGCAACTCTCAGATGCCATGTTCAGTTATCGCAATACGACCATACATCCATGGGACGACGGTCTGCTAAGGGATTGGGATGAGAAAGCCACCTCGGGAGAGGTTGGGGGTAGGTCTCTCGTCATCTTCCATCTGCTTGGCCAGCACATGAACTACTACTCGCGCTATCCGAAGAAGCAGACTCATTTCACGGCTGCCGACTACGAGGAGCATCGTCCCAAGATGCTGCCGCAACACAAGAAACAACTGGTGTGGTATGACAACGCAACGCTCTATAACGACTCCATCGTCGATCAGATCATCCGTCGCTTCGAGAAGCAGGATGCCGTTGTCATCTATGTGCCTGACCACGGTGAGGAGGTTTATGAGCCCGGCCGCTTTGTCATCTGTCGCAACCATAGCGATGATATCGACTATCCATTGGCCTATTATGAGTATGAGGTGCCTTTCTGGGTGTGGTGTTCGAAGAAATACATTGCCGCCCGGCCAGAGCTGTTCCGTCAGATTCGTGCAGCCCGAAACCGCCCGATGATGACCGATGCGCTGCCTCACATGTTGCTCTATCTGGCTGGCATCCACACAAAGGACTATCGGCCGGAGCATAACATTCTCTCATCGGAGTACAACGAGAAGCGGCCTCGACTGCTGAAGGGTGTCGTCGATTACGACACGCTCACGCACGACATGTCAAGCAAGCGCACGGCAAATATTCCGAAGGCAGCATCGAAGGATAAAAAGTCACCAACCAGTAAAGTAAAAAAGTAACTAGAAATTTGAAACTTGAAACTAGAAACTAGAAACAAACAAGGTAAAATAAAGATATGAGAACGGAATTTCTGACACGAGCGGAATGCAATGCCTTGAGGGGAGTGGCCATTATCGGCATCTTCCTGCATAACTTCTGCCATTGGCTGCCGGGCATCATTCGTGAAAACGAGTACCTCTTCAACGCGGATAATGTCGGCGCGCTGCGGGGTGTTATGGCATCGCCCGATTGGAATCTGCCTCTGCACCTGTTGTCGTTCTTCGGCCATTACGGCGTGCCGATGTTTCTGTTCCTCAGTGCCTATGGGTTGGTGATGAAGTACGAGATGCGTCCGGGACTGTCAGGTTTCGGACGAAAGGGCTTTAAGTTTCTTGGTTCTCACTTCATGAAACTCTTCCGAATGATGATCATCGGCTTCGCTCTGTTCGTGCTGGTCGATGCGATAACACCCGGCCGTCATCGCTATCAACTGCTCGATGTCGTTGCACAGCTGGGGTTGTTCAATAATCTGCTGGAGTTCCCCGACGGGGTGCCTGGTCATCGCCATAGCGTCATCTGGCCTGGTCCTTATTGGTTCTTCGGGCTGATGATGCAACTCTACATCATCTACCGGGTGCTGCTCTATCGCCGTCATTGGGGCTGGACTGCTGCGCTGATGGTGGTTTGCACACTGGTGCAGATGCTTTGTGGCCCCGAGAGCACTGAGCTCTACCGCCTGCGCTATAACTTCATCGGTGGTATGCTGCCCTTCGGCTACGGACTCCTTATGGCTCGCATGCCGATGCGCATGCCGCGCAACTACAACTGGCTGTTCGGACTCGTCTCCCTCTACTTCATCTACTCGCTCAGCCAGGGCTACTATGGTTGGTTCTTCGTGCCTCTCTTTGTTTGTTCGGCGGGGTTCTGCCTTGTCAAGGTGACGCCCCAGTGGCTGTTGAAACCTCTCACATGGATGGGCACCATCTCTGCTGCCCTCTTCGTGTTGCATCCCATTGCTCGCAAGATTCTCATCCCCGTCAGCCGCCACGATGGTCTCTACACGGGCCTCGCCCTCTACATCGTCGCTTCCATCGTCCTCGCCTGGCTGCTGCAATCAAAATTAACAAACTCTCAAAGTAACACCTCTCTCAAATAGCCTCTCATTGTCCCGTATGTTGCGATGTCATCGCAACTTCTCAACCCCTCAACCTCTAAACTTCTCAACTCCCTCAACCCCATGCCTCACATCCCACTTTCCGACATCAGCCGCTACCGCGGTGAACTCATGGGTGCAGCGATGATCTTCATCATCCTCTTCCATATCCCACTTGGACGAGCCGACGCTTTCTTCGGCCTTCATCGTCTGGGCAACGTAGGTGTCGACATGTTCTTCTTCCTCAGCGGCATGGGCCTATGGTTCGCATGGGGAAAGCTTTCCAATCCCACAAGAGTAGCCACTTCCCTCCCTGCGAGAGAGGGGCAGGGTAGTAGGTCTGCTTTTGCCCTCTTCTATCGCCGCCGCTTCGCCCGCCTCATGCCAGCATGGCTCATCATGGCCAGCTTGTTCTATGTGCCCGACTTCCTCGGCCCCCGCAAGTACAGCCCTACGCTGTTCAACCTCCTCGGCGACATCACATTGAACCTCGACTTCTGGCGCTACGACGAGCTCACGTTCTGGTACATTCCTGCTCTGATGGCACTTTATGTCATCGCCCCGTTCTATATGGAACTCATCCGCCGGCATCCTGTCTATCGCTGGCTTCCCGTGCTGATGATTATGTGGTGTGTCATCGTGCAGTGGGTGCTGCCCATTCATCAGGCAGTGGGGCATCTGGAAATCTTCTGGAGCCGCGTGCCCATCTTCCTCATTGGAATCAACGTCGGCGAACAAGTCCACAACAAGCTAACCCTAGAGAGTTCCGCTCTATGGTTGCTGCTGTTGTTGTTCGTGGCGGCTTTCGCGTCGAGCCTCTACCTCGAGCAAGTTCGTCACGGCAAGTTCCCGCTCTTCGCCGAGCGCATGCTTTACATCCCTTTGACCGTCTGCGGCATCTTGCTGATTTGCCAACTGTTCCACCATGCACCATCATGGCTGTTGCGGGCTTTGTCGTTTGTAGGGACCATTTCGCTGGAAACCTACCTCATCCACGTTCACTTCGTCATGAAACCCATTGCGCAGTACCACCTTGGCTACTGGCCCACCTTCCTGCTCACGATAGCTATCTCCCTGCCTTTGGCATGGTGCCTCCACAAACTGACGGAGCCCATTGCTAAGTTCCTTTCTCCTAACTCTAAACACTAAACTCTCCGCTCGACCCGCAGGGGCGCTTTCGTAGCGCAGCGGAGAAAGAACTCTCAACTCTCAACTCTAAACTCTAAACTTCCCATGAATGCCCTTTTCCGCCTCATCCGTCCCAAGCAGTGGATCAAGAATTTCTTCGTGTTCCTGCCGCTCTTCTTCGGTGGCTATCTGCTTGATGGCCGTAGCTTACTGGCTTCCATCATCACCTTCGTCGCATTCTGCTTCGCCGCCAGTAGCATCTACTGTTTCAACGACCTCGTCGACGTGGAGGCCGACCGCCGTCACCCGGTAAAGTGTAAACGGCCCATCGCTGCCGGACTCATCTCGAAGCGGCAGGCCTACACGCTCATGGTCCTGTTGTTCATTCTGTCAATGGCGACCATCAGCCTATTTCTATTGCCTGGAGGAGCCTCTGCTCCCTTCTCTTATCGGGAGGGGTTGGGTGTTGGAGCTGTCATCCTCTTCTATTGGCTATTGAACCTCGCCTACTGTGCTGAACTGAAGGATCACGCCATTATCGATGTCTGCATCGTGGCTTTCGGCTTCGTGCTTCGCATCCTGGCAGGCGGTCTCGCCACCGATACCGTCCTCTCCCAATGGATTGTACTCATGACGTTCCTCCTCACGCTGTTCCTATCGTTCGCCAAGCGGCGCGACGATGTGCTCCGTATGCAGCAAACAGGTGAGGCTCCGCGCCGCAACACCTCGCGCTACAACCTCACGTTCATCAATCAGGCCATCACCATCACTGGATCCGTCACCTTGGTCTGCTACATCATGTACTCTGTGTCACCCGAAGTTTCGGCCCATTTCCACACCCGTCATCTCTACCTCACTTCCATCTTCGTGCTTGTCGGCTTGCTGCGCTACATCCAAATCGCCGTTGTCGATGAAAAGAGTGGCGACCCCACAAAAGTCATCCTACGCGACCGCCCCACCCAGCTCATCGTTCTCGGTTGGCTCCTCTCTTTCCTGGTAATCATCTATCTGTAAATAAGGTATGAAAGGGGAGAAAAGGGAATAAAAGGGAAGAAAAGTGACAAATGTATTACCAAATGAATGAAAAATATGGAAAAGAGTTTTTATTTCGAGAACATCATTGCATGGCAGAAAGCTCATGCATTCACAATCACCGTATATCAGATAACCAAGCAGTTCCCTCAGGACGAATTGTTTGCGTTGACTTCACAATTCCGTAGGGCAGCAGTTTCTATAGAAGCCAATATTGCTGAAGGCTGCAAGAAACTAAGCAAGGCAGATAAACTTCGCTTTTTGAACATTTCTGAAGGAAGTCTCGAAGAGTGCCGTGATTATATTGTTCTGTCAAGAGATCTTGATTATATCTCGATAGATGTTTTTGAAGAGCTCAAGGAGCTATCAAATCAGGCTAGTTGGTTCCTTAATGCTTATATCACTGGTATCAAGAATAACTCAGGAATCAAAGATTAATGTCCCTTTTCTTCCCTTTTAAACCCTTTAACCCCCTTTTATCCCCCCAATTAGCAATGGTATCGTCCCTTTTCTCCCCTTTTCTCCCCTTTTAATCCCTTTTATACCCTTTAAAAATGATTCTTCACGCTTTCGACTTCGATGGCACGCTGACCACTCGCGACACGCTGCCACTTTTCATCGCTCATGCCCGAGGCCGCTGTTCGCTCCTCTTCGGCCTGCTGCTCTATAGCCCGCTACTCGTCCTCATGAAGCTCCACCTCGCCGACAACGGACGAACGAAGGAGCGCCTTTTCGGCTACTTCTTCCGTGGCATGCTCGAACGCGACTTCGATGCTTACTGTGCATCTTTCGCCCGCACCCATACCGGCATCCTGCGCAAAGAAGGACTGCGCACCATCCAGCGAGCCCTCGACAATGGCGACTATGTCGTTGTCCTCTCTGCCAGCATCGACCGTTGGGTGCAGCCCATCCTCAGCCAGTATTTCACACCCATCAAACCCAATCAGTTCTCCGTTGTGGGCACTCAGATAGAAGTCGTCGATGGCCGACTCACGGGCCGCTTTGCTACTCCCAATTGCTACGGTCCCGAAAAAGTCCGTCGACTGAAAGAATATATTAATGAGGAAGTCTCCCCTGCTGGGGGAGATTTGGAGGGATGGGGTGGCAAGAAAGTCTCCCCTACGGGGGGAGATTTAGATGGGGCTATCATTGCCTATGGCGACAGCCGTGGCGACAAAGAACTGTTAGCTTATGCAAATGAAGGACATTATAAACCATTTCGGTAAGGAACGGCTTGGCGAAATCATTCGCTTCGGCATCGTCGGCGTGTTGGCAGTCGCCATTCAATATGGTGTCTACCTACTTCTCATCACGCTTTTCTCCGACAATTCTCCCCATCCCTTTAGCGAGGGGACAGGGGTAGGCTTCCCGCTTTTGGCCAATTGCTTCGCCTATGTCGTCAGCTTTCTCTTCAACTACGTAGCCTCCACTCGCTACACCTTCCACGTTCGTTCCACCGCCCGTCGCGGAGCCGGCTTCACGCTGGCCCACCTCGTCAACTTCCTGTTGCAGACCCTTCTGCTTGCTCTCTTCCTTCGCCTCGGCCTGTCGAAGCCCGTGGCCATGTTGCCCGTCTTCGCCATCTGCGTACCCATCAACTTCCTCCTTGTCCGCTATTTCCTGAAGAAGGGGGAGGAGGGGAAAGAAAGGGCAGAAAAGGGAATAAAAGGGAAGAAAAGGGGAGAAAAGTGACAATTGTTTTACCAAATGAATGAAAAATATGGAAAAGAGTTTTTATTTCGAGAACATTATCGCATGGCAGAAAGCCCATGCATTCACAATCTCCGTATATCAGATAACCAAGCTGTTCCCTCAGGACGAATTGTTTGCGTTGACTTCACAATTCCGTAGGGCAGCAGTTTCTATAGAAGCCAATATTGCTGAAGGCTGCAAGAAACTAAGCAAGGCAGATAAACTTCGTTTTTTGAACATTTCTGAAGGAAGTCTTGAAGAGTGCCGTGATTATATCGTTCTGTCAAGAGATCTTGATTATATCTCAACAGACGTTTTTGAAGAGCTCAAGGAGCTATCAAATCAGGCTAGTTGGTTCCTTAATGCTTATATCACTGGTATCAAGAATAACTCAGGAATCAAAGATTAATGTCCCTTTTCTTCCCTTTTAAACCCTTTAACCCCCTTTTATCCCCCCAATTAGCAATGGTATCGTCCCTTTTCTCCCCTTTTCTCCCCTTTTAATCCCTTTAAACCCTTTAACCCCCTTTTATCCCCCCAATTAATCATGGTATCGTCCCTTTTCTCCCCTTTTCTCCCCTTTTAATCCCTTTTATACCCTTTAAAATCCCTCTCAACTCTCAACTATGAACTCTCAACTATTCTCCCTCCGCCGCCACGAGCGCCCCGTCTTCTTGTTTGCCCTGCTGTTAGCTATTGTCCTGCAGGCCATCATCATCTGTCGTTATAACGACATTTTTACTAACCCCGGTCCGAAATACTGGGCGGTGTTCCTGCATAACTTCAGCGTGTCAGGCTATGACCCTATCACATATAGCGTTGTCACCGACTGGACAGCTAAATACAATGTCTATCGCCATCCGCTGCTGGCCTTCTTCATGGCGCCTCTCTACTGGCTAAACCTCGGCCTTACCGCTCTCACCGGTGTCAACTGCGTGCAATATGTCGTTGCCTTCTTCTGGATTCTCGCCACGGCCTATGCCTTCCTCTTCTTCTATCGCATCGTGTTGGCAATCCTCACAGGCGTAGATGGTTCAAGGTTTAAGGTTCAAAGCGCTATGCGCGTTCAAGGCTCGGAAGGTCCTTCGGACGGTTCAAACACCTTCTCAACAGCGCCGCAGGCGCTCTCTCAACCGCTGCGAAACAGCACTCTCAACTGCGTCACGGGCGCCCTCTTAACTGCGCCGCAGGCGCAAGCCCTGCTTCTATCTGCCCTGCTCTTCTCCTTCGGTCACGTCTTACTTGCCGGCATGGCTCCCGACCACTTCATTCTTTCGATGATGATGCTTCTGCTCCTGCTGCTCGTCAGCCTTGAGAAGTTGCAGCAGCAACGCCCGTTCACCATCGCCGAGGCCCTCATCTTCTTCATCATCATTGCCGGAATCACCCTCAGCAACGGCGTGAAAGTATTCATCTGCGTCCTCCTTGTCAACTGGCTCATCCTCTCGCCGAAAAGGAAAAAGATTTCTTCAAATGATGTGGAAACACAAACGGCAAGGGTATCTACTCCCCTCCTTAACGGGAGGGGCAGAGGGGTGGGTCTCGTATTCCTCTCCCTCCTCTTCGCCTCTGCCCTGCTCTGGGGCATTGCCCGTGCCGAATACCACTACCTCGTTCTGCCACAGGAGAAGATTGCCCACGCTAAGAAAGCTGCCGACAAGAAGCGCAAGCAGGAGGCTGCAGCTCGTCGCAAGGCTGAGGCAGAGAAAACCTTCCAAATGCTCATCGACCAGGCGCAAGCCACCGGCGACACTTCTCTCTTTGCACAGGCCACCCATCGTCTCGACTCTGTTCGCACAGCAAAGCCCAAGGTTCGTCGCAACCCATACGGCAAACCTATTGCCAAAGGTGAGTTCATGCGCTGGACGGATATCACCACTTCTCGTTGGTCGTCGGCCGTTGAGAACCTCTTCGGCGAGGGTATACAGCTACACCGCGACTATGCTCTCGGCGACGTACTGCGCCACCGACCCGTCATCGTCAACTACCGGTCACCCGTACAATACATCATCGAAGCCTTCATCCTTCTGCTCTTCCTTGCTGGCGTTTGGTGTGGGCGTCGCAGCCGCTTCTTGTGGATTGCCCTCGCCTGTGCGGCCTTCGACATGCTACTCCACCTCGGATTGGGCTTCGGCTTGAACGAAGTCTACATCATGTCTGCCCACTGGATCTTCATCCTTCCCCTCGCCATGACATTCCTCTTCAAGAATCTTGCTCCCTCCCTACGGGTGAGGGGCGGGGTGGGGCTCCTTCTTTTGTTGCTTACCCTCTACCTTTACATCTGGAACTTCGTCATCATCTTCCAGGAAATGACGTAGCCGCCTGCCAGCCAACCCATGTCGCAAACAAGTCAATAAGTAGTCAGCTAAATCGCAAAACCACACAAGACCTCGAAGAGGTCACACTATGCGTAAGTGGGTGTGTCAAAATAGAGCAAGGAGTCAATTTGTAGTCCCCTCCTTCTGGAAGGAGGGGTCAGGGGTGGTAGAGACAAATAAGGTTCGACCTTTCCTAAATGTTTAATTTATAATAGGTTATATCATTATTCTTCTCTACCACCCCTAACCCCTCCTCCCAGGAGGAGGGGACTACTGGCAGCGTCTTTTCATCCATTATTTCATTTTGACACACCCTCTGGATGACATCTCTCAGACACCCGACCCCAAAGGGGTCGCACATAACTATGTATCAAGCAGACGAATTGGCATTCCGGTTGGTGCATCCCCTTTGGGGACAAACATCGTCAACTGATATCATAAATAAGCAACAACAACGGTCAACTGAGATTAACAATAAGTATTAACCAAAGTCAATCGAAAATACAAATAAGACTCGAAGTACTCAACTAAAATCGTTAAAGTACAGTCAGCTAAATCGCAAAACTACAGTGCCAGAATTCGTGCAGCAGCCTGGCACAAGTTGTGCAGCATTGTTGCACAATTTAGGCAGCTATCCTGCACAACTTCGGCAGCAATGCTGCACAAAGTGTGCAACAATGCTGCCGAAAATTGGCAGTGGTGCTGCGGAAGTTTGGCAATCATGCTGCTGATGTCCTGCTACAATGCTGCCATCAATGTGCAGCAAAGTTTTCAGTTTTTCTTTAAACATGAATTACCATGTAATTGCTCATTAACTGAAGTTTCGCAAGCTCCACTTCTAAGGGTTTAAAAGGGGAGAAAAGGGATTAAAAGGGATTAAAAGGGACGAATGCTTTGTGCAACCAGAGGGGTGAGAGGCGGGACTATTGTCCCTTTTATGCCCTTTTCTCCCCTTTATACCCTTTATTCCCTTCCGCTCGGCTCTGCCGCTTTCGTAGCAAAGCGGAGAAAGAACTTGCGAAAGTTGAATCATTAATTATTCATTAATTGTAGTGCTGTAATTGCATGTAGTGCCCAAATTAATGGTCAATTAATGGAGATTAACGGCAATTACATGTTCAATCTCTTCCTCTGCAATAGTCATCGGCCATTATATGTTGCCCCCTGTTGTCTTCAACCAATAACAAAAGAATATGAATTTAGGACAACAAAAGGCAACAAGAAAATGTTGGCGATATAAAAAACAGTGTGAATTATTTGGAAGTATGACAGTATTTTACTATCTTTGCGAAAAATTTCGCAACGAAAAATTTCGCATATGAAGAATCCCTTTAAATACGGCACTATTGTCGATGATGACTTCTTTACTGATCGCGTTCGAGAACTAGCTTTTGTGAAGCAAGCCATGAATAGCGACAATCATTTGGTGCTTATCAGTCCTCGGCGTTTTGGAAAGTCGAGCTTGATAGTGAAAGCCTTGAAGGAGATAGGACGTCCTTATCTGATACTGAATCTCCAACGAGTCATCACCGTGGAGGATTTCGCTTCGAAACTGCTGCGCGAGGTATTCAGACTGTATCCTTGGGAAAAGGTGCGACATGTGATGAGCCATTTCCGCATTGTTCCAACCATCTCTACCAATCCAGTCACAAATGGCATTGACGTGTCGTTTCAGCCAACGATGGATTCATCTGTGATGCTGGAAGATGCCATCATGCTGTTGGAACGAGTAAGCAATGAAGACCGGCGTTTGATAGTGGTCTTTGATGAATTTCAGGAGATTATGTCTATTGGCAAAGGGCTTGACAAGCAACTGCGAGCCATCATGCAGGAACAGAAAGGGCTGAACTATATTCTTTTGGGAAGCCAGGAATCGATGATGACAGAGATTTTCGAAAGGAAGAAGTCGCCTTTCTATCATTTCGGCATGCTGATGCGATTGGACAAGATTCCCTATGAAGATTTCTTTTCCTATGTGGAAGAGCGTTTGAAACCCGTAACCCTAGATGATTGCCAGGCTATCGTGAAGGAAATTCTTGCGATAACCCTTTGCCATCCTTACTATACTCAGCAATTAGCTTCGCAGGTGTGGGAACTGCTATATTACGAACATATAGAAGATGGTGTGGTGGAAATGGCCGTAGAACGTCTTGTGAACATCCATGACTTGGATTTTGAGCGGTTGTGGCAGAACTTCAATCGTACAGACAAGCAGATCCTTTTCTCACTCAGCAGCGGACAGGCGCCCTTGCAGAACAGGCAGGTTGCAACCAGTACTCTTTTTAGTTCCATCAAGAAACTCATGAAAGCCGGCTTCGTCATTCGCATGGATAATTATGAAATAGAGGATCCGTTCCTCAAGAGGTGGATAAAGGTTAAACAAGGCTAAATTTGGTGCTGTAGTTATCCATGAATGATAGTTGGCGATAAAGGATTAAATTCATGACAATTAATGGTGATTCAGTTTTTCTTTAAACACGAATTACCATGTAATTGCTCATTAACTGAAGTTTCGCAAGCTCCACTTCTAAGGGTTTAAAAGGGGAGAAAAGGGATTAAAAGGGATTAAAAGGGACGAATGCTTTGTGCAACCAGAGGGGTGAGAGGCGGGACTATTGTCCCTTTTATGCCCTTTTCTCCCCTTTATACCCTTTATTCCCTTCCGCTCGGCTCTGCCGCTTTCGTAGCAAAGCGGAGAAAGAACTTGCGAAAGTTGAATCATTAATTATTCATTAATTGTAGTGCTGTAATTGCATGTAGTGGCCAAATTAATGGTCAATTAATGGGTGTGATTAACGGCAATTACATGTTCAATCTCTTCCTCTGCAATAGTCATCGGCCATTATAAGTTGTACTATGTTGTTCTGGTTGTCTTCATTCAAAAAACATGCTCCTCACATGTAGGGACGCGGCGTGCCGCGTAACTGGAGGGGAAAAGCTAAATCCAATTACGCGGCACGCCGCGTCCCTACATGATGGAGCACATATTCTTTATTATACTGAATCTCTATTTGAAGTTATTTGTCATCGTAATGACCGTAGGAGGCGAGAACGATGACAAGAACCTTGGAATCGTGGATTTCATAAACCAAACGGTGTTTCTTGGAAATTCTACGACTCCACCGATTAGTTCCACATCCCTTCAATTGCTCAGGTTGACCTGTGCCAGTAGTAGGGTGTTCATAGAGTTCTCTGATGAGATTCAAGGCTTTTTTATACGACTTTGGCTCACTACGAAGTAGTTTACTCAAACCTTCACGTGCCTTTTCTTTCAGTTCAACACTGTACCTCATAGGCTCCGAATATATTGGTCAAGTTCCTCAACACTTGAAAAGGCCATAGACTTTCCCTTGCTGGCTTCTTCAATCATGTTAAAATACTCCTCCTTGCTCATGAGTGTGGGATCGGGCTTTTCGGCTGCGAGGCGCTTGATATAGCGGATGGCGCGGCGCATACGACTCTCGTCCTGGGCAATGATGCCCAAGTCGCGCAGGAAATCGGTGCTTAAAGGGAATGAAGATGTATCCATATCACTTCTATTTTTAACTGAAGTTTCGCAAGCTCCACTTCCCAAGGGCTTAAAGAGTTTAAAGGGGGAGAAAAGGGATTAAAAGGGACGAATGCTTTGTGCAAATGAGGGGCGAGAGGCAGGACTATTGTCCCTTTTATGCCCCTTTCTCCCCTTTTATACCCTTTATTCCTTCGACTTGCGAAAGTTGAATTATTTGTTTTCGGTGGCAAAGATAATCGCTTTTTCTGAAAAAAACAAATGATTCAAAGAAAAAATGAATATAAATAATGAAAAAATAGCAAGAAAATGTTGGCAGTTTCATGAAAAATTCGTACCTTTGCAGCGGACTATATGTGGACCCTAGGTTCGCGTGTCCCAATTTTAGTGGAATATTAGAAGCGTTATGCTCTTTCTTGCAAGCTGAGAACCTGAGAAATTTTCAAATTGCATAGGAAATGTAGGCTTTTCAAGATGTGGACATTTTGTTCCACGCTTCAGCATTTTCTATACGTCTTCCCCCTTCAATCCAACCGTGGGTGTGACGTCTAAGAGCAATGGCGGGGCCAGTATGTCTGGCATCCCCCTCGTTTCAACGCTATTAGATGTACATACATCGATTTTTTATATTTGAGTTTATTCAAACGCCCACGTTGTGAAACGGCGGCGTTTTACAGAGAACGTGAATAGGTGTCGCAAGGCATCACGACGATAAATATATATAATAAGGTGTAAAACTTTCGCGAGTAGAAAAAGGGAATAAAAGGGAATAAAAGAGAATAAAAGGGACTATAGTCCTGCCTCTTGACCCTCCTGTTGGCTGCAAAGCATTCGTCCCTTTACTCCCCTTTCACTCCCCTTTAGGCCCTTTAAGCCCTAAGAAGTGAAGCTTGCGTAACGAAAAAGATATGTTGGATTGTAGATACAGACATACCCGGAGAAACCTCAGTAAGGCAGGACCGCAAGTTCCGCCCTGATGTCGCATGTTGTCTACATAACTCAACAGTCAGTAATTCTGAAATCAATAAATATAACAATAAAATTAATTAATAACAAACTCAAAAATTTTTCGATTATGAGAAAAATCAAACTTTTTATGATGCTCGCCCTGCTGGTGGCAGGAGTGAGCGGGGCATGGGCACAGACCGTGACTAATACGAGTACGGTGACTGCTTCAAGGATTACTGGTAGTTCTGCTACTTGGACGGGAAGCCAAAACGAAAGTTGGGCCGTCACAGTTAATGGAGGTGCAACGAATCAGACTGTTACCAATGGGTATGCTCAGGTAGGAA
>Ga0256404_1003073_pt1 | contig 35160 bp, 33 predicted proteins | sample RumenRJG_01DNA_FD_185990 | JGI IMG/M metagenome (GOLD analysis project Ga0256404, IMG submission 185990) | Bovine rumen microbial communities from Lethbridge, Alberta, Canada - RJG_01 | ecosystem: Host-associated > Mammals > Digestive system > Stomach > Rumen | place: Canada: Alberta | collected... | reverse complement strand
ACTGGGTTGGGAAGCTCCAGCAGTTGCCACTTAAGCTTTTCGCCTAAGTTCAAAGTAATGTAAAACGTCAGTTATAGGGGCAGTCTGCGCTTTTTTTGGCTATCCCGGTAGCTACGTTTCATAGTAAGAAGGAACACTATGAAGTACATCAAACAGTTTACGATCATCTTGTTTGTTTCCCTGCTCGGAGAGGTCTTAAATTACCTTCTTCCGCTGCCGATCCCGGCAAGTATCTACGGCATTGTCCTGATGTTCGCAGCACTGCTCACCGGGGTGATCCCCTTAGATGCCGTCCGCGAGACCGGCAAGTTCCTGATCGCGATCATGCCGATCATGTTCGTGGCGCCGGCGGTCAGCCTGATGGACAGCTGGGACGTATTTGCAGCATCTGCCGTCAAGTATGTCGCGCTTGTTATCATTTCCACCGTGCTGGCGATGGGCATCACCGGCGTTGTGACCCAGCTGATGCTCAGAGCCGGAAAGAGCAGCGGCAAAGCGGACAGCTCTGCACAGGAAGGAGGAAAAAGATGAGCGAAATGTTTCTGCACTCCACCTTTTTCGGAGCATTTGTAACTTTTCTTTTCTATCAGCTCGGCACGGTGCTCAAGAAAAAGACCGGTCTTGCGATCTTTAATCCGATCCTTGTGGCGGCGGTTCTGATCATCGTATTGCTGAAGGTCTTCAGTATCGACTATGAAGCCTACAGCAGCGGAGCAAAATATATCACCTACCTGCTGACGCCGACGACGGTATGCCTTGCGATCCCTCTTTATGAGCAGTTTGAGCTTTTAAAGAAGCATCCGGCAGCCATTATGGCAGGCATAATCACGAGCGTGGTGACGACCTTCCTGCTGGTGCTGGCATTCTCCATCCTGTTCGGATTAAGCCATCGCGAGTTTGTCACCTTCCTGCCGAAATCCATTACCACGGCCATTGGCATCAGCCTGTCCGAACAGCTGGACGGGTATGTGGCGATCACGGTCGTGGCGATCATCATTACCGGGATTTTCGGCAATATCAGCGCGGAGGCCGTGCTGAAGCTGTTCCATGTCACGGAGCCGATCGCAAAGGGCGTTGCGATCGGGTCGATCTCCCACGCGGTCGGCACTGCCAAGGCCATGGAGCTCGGCGAGATCGAGGGGGCCATGAGCAGTCTTTCCATAGCTGTAGCCGGAGTGCTGACGGTGATCCTGGCTGCTTTTGCTTCCGGCGTTTACTGATGAAAACAGGCCGGGACCGTCCGGATCCGGGAAGCCCTGAACAACTGCAAATTATTGAAGAAGATATAGAAATTATGAAGGAGGACACGAATGAACTACGCTGAAGAATCCCTGAAGAAACACTATGAGTGGCGCGGAAAGATCGAGGTTACGACCAGAACAGTCGTGAATGACAAGGAATCCCTGTCTCTGGCCTATACTCCCGGCGTAGCTCAGCCGTGTCTGGAGATCCAGAAAAATCCCGATTTAAGCTATGAGCTGACCCGCCGCTGGAATACGGTCGCGGTAGTGACAGACGGCACCGCAGTCTTAGGCCTCGGAGATATCGGCCCGGAAGCCGGCATGCCGGTCATGGAAGGAAAATGTGCTCTTTTCAAGGCCTTCGGCGATGTGGACGCGATCCCGCTTTGCATCCGGTCCAAGGACGTGGATGACATCGTAAAAACCGTGACCCTGCTGGCGGGGTCTTTCGGCGGCGTGAACCTCGAGGATATTTCGGCACCCCGCTGCTTTGAGATCGAAAAGCGCCTCAAGGAGAGCTGCGACATCCCCATCTTTCATGATGATCAGCACGGTACGGCGATCATCACCCTGGCTGCCTTAAAGAACGCGCTGAAGGTCGTGGGAAAGGAGATGGACAAGGTCCGCGTAGTGATCAACGGCGCGGGCGCAGCAGCGATCGCGATCACAAAGCTCATGCTTACGGCAGGCTTAAAGGATGTGATCCTCTGCGACCGCAGCGGCGCGATCTATGAGGGAAGGCCCGACCATATGAATGCCGTCAAGGAAGAGATGGCAAAGGTCACCAACCGCAGCATGGTGAAGGGAAGCCTTGCGGAAGCAGTCAGGGGTGCAGACGTTTTTATCGGCGTATCCGCTCCGAAGATGCTTACCACGGAAATGGTCTCCACGATGGCGAAGGATGCGGTCGTATTTGCCTGCGCGAACCCTACGCCGGAGATCTTCCCGGATGAGGCCAAGGCCGGAGGCGCAAAGGTTGTGGCTACGGGCCGCTCAGACTACCCGAATCAGGTCAACAACGTGCTGGCATTCCCGGGCGTCTTCCGCGGCGCGCTGGATGCCAGGGCATCCGATATCAATGACGCAATGAAGCTCGCGGCAGCTGAGGCACTTGCCGGCCTCGTGGCAGCAGACGAGCTGAACGAAGACAAGATCCTGCCGTACGCCTTTGATCCGCGGGTTAAGGATGCGGTGGCAGCTGCCGTGAAGCAGGCGGCTTATGAGAGTGGAGTGGCGAGAAAATGAAAGAAGAATACAGGATCGAGCACGACTCCATGGGCGAGGTGAAGGTGCCGAAAGATAAGTACTGGGGCGCCCAGACCGAACGAAGCCATGAGAATTTCGAGATCGGCGTGGGGATCGAGACGATGCCCGGCGAGATCATTCATGCCTTCGGCATTCTGAAAAAGGCGGCAGCCATGGCAAATCACAAGCTGAAGCCCGAAAGGATGACCAGTGAGAAGCTTGACGCTATCTCCAAAGCGGCTGACGAGGTGATCTCAGGGCTCTTAAATGAGCACTTTCCTCTTGTTGTCTGGCAGACCGGTTCCGGGACCCAGTCCAATATGAATGCCAATGAGGTGATCGCGAACCGCGGCAATGAGATCGCGGGGGAAAAGCTCCTGCATCCGAATGATGACGTGAACATGTCGCAGTCTTCCAACGACACCTTCCCGACGGCGATGCATATCGCAGCAGTGCTGATGTGTGAGGACAGGGTGATCCCGGCAGTAAAGAAGCTGATCGATACCTTCCTTAGACTCGAGGAGGAAAACCGCGGTGTTGTGAAATCCGGACGCACCCATCTGCAGGATGCGGTGCCGATCGCATTTTCCCAGGAGATCTCCGGATGGAGAACGAGCCTGGAGAGAGATGTCGAACTGATCAGGGCATCACTGCCGTTCCTGAAGGAGCTCGCTCTTGGAGGCACCGCTGTCGGCACGGGACTCAATGCCCCGGCCGGATTTGATGCCGAAGTGGCAAAGGCGGTTTCCGATCTTACCGGAAAGGATTTTGTGACTGCTCCGAATAAGTTCCATGCCCTTACCTCAAAGGATGAGATCGTCTGTGCGCATGGCGCGCTGAAGGCTCTTGCGGCGGATATGATGAAGATCGCCAACGATGTCCGCTGGCTTGCATCCGGCCCCAGACTCGGACTCGGAGAGATCCGTATCCCCGAAAACGAACCCGGCTCATCTATCATGCCGGGCAAGGTCAACCCGACCCAGTGCGAGCAGGCCACGATGGTCTCAATACAGGTCATGGGCAATGACGCTGCCATTGGAATGGCTGCGAGCCAGGGCAATTTCGAGCTGAATGTGTTCATGCCGGTGATCGCGTATAACTTCCTGCAGTCGGCAAGGCTCCTCACGGAGTCCATCCTTTCCTTTGATAAAAACTGCGCTGCCGGGATCACTGCCGACAGGGAGAAGATGCGCGGCAATCTTCATAATTCACTGATGCTCGTCACAGCGCTCAATCCGTATATCGGATACGAGAACGCCGCAAAGACGGCGAAGCTTGCATTTAAGGAAAATATTTCCCTCAGGGAATCCTGCATCCGGCAGGGCTTCCTCACCCCGGAACGCTTTGATGAGGTGTTCCGCCCGGAGGAAATGATATAAGAAAAACTACACTGCGCATACAAATCCCCTTCTACGGTTCCCGTCTCCGCTTCGCTCCGTCTCCGTTCCACTTCGGTCGGTCCAGAGCAGACGTCCACTGGACGTCTTGGACCGGCGCCGAGCAGGCGTCACTGGCGCCTGGCGCCCCGCTCCGATTTTTGCTCATAGCAGTCAAAACAGAGAAGCAAAAATCGTCGCTGCGGGCCGACGACGTCCGTAGAAGGGGATTTTATACGCATATACTTCGTTGATGACTCAGCCCCCTTAATAATGTCGGTACTGTCCATGAAAAAGAACATTTTTAGCGGAATATTTTCTTTAAAAAGTATAAAAATTATGTTAAATAATGATTATGCACTCATACGCGAACGGGGATCCTGTCACGTATGAGATTTATTACACTATTTTTCAGAAATTTTAAGTGGCGAAGGAGATTGTTATGGCTTACTTATCAGTAGTAGCTGCCATCTGTGCACTGGTATTTGCGTACGCAATGGCTTCTTTCGTAACGAAGCAGGCAGAGGGCACGCCCCGTATGGCGGAACTCGCATCCGCGATCCATGGCGGCGCAAAGGCTTTCCTGTTTGCTGAGTACAGAGTGCTGGTCATCTTTATTGCCGTGCTGTTCGTTCTGATCGGCTTCGGCATCAGCTGGATGACGGCGATCTGCTTTGTGGTCGGTGCGCTGTTTTCGATCGGTGCCGGCTACATCGGTATGGACGTTGCTACCAAGGCAAACGTCAGAACCGCTAATGCGGCGCAGGAAGGCGGCATGACCAAGGCTTTAAGCGTTGCCTTCAGAGGCGGCTCCGTTATGGGCATGTGCGTGGCAGGTCTCGGCCTCCTCGGCACTTCACTGGTCTATATTGCTACCGGAGACCCGAACGTTATGATGGGCTTCTCCCTCGGCGCTTCCTCCATCGCCCTTTTCGCCCGTGTCGGCGGCGGTATCTATACCAAGGCTGCTGACGTCGGTGCCGACCTTGTCGGTAAGGTCGAGGCAGGCATCCCGGAGGATGACCCCCGCAACCCGGCAGTTATCGCAGATAACGTCGGCGACAACGTCGGTGACGTTGCCGGTATGGGCGCAGACCTCTTTGAGTCCTATGTAGGCGCGATCGTTTCCGCTGTTACCCTGGGCGTGGTCCTTGCCAACAAGGACGGCGTCAGCAACGCGGCACTGTTCCCGTTCCTGCTTGCAGGCTGCGGCATCATCGCTTCCATCATCGGTTCCATGTTCGTCAAGGGCGATGAGGGTTCCAACCCGGCAAAGGCCCTGAACACAGGTTCCTATTTTGCTGCTGCAGTTGTTGTCATCGCTTCCATCGTTCTTTCACTTGCAATGATGGGCAACATCAAGTACGCGATCGCTATCATCGCAGGCCTGATCGTCGGTCTTGCCATTGGTAAGATCACCGAGGTCTATACCTCCGGCGATTACAGCTCCGTTAAGGAGATCGCGGAGTCCGCACAGACCGGTTCCGCAACCACCGTCATCACCGGTGTTTCCGTAGGTATGCTTTCCACCGCACTTCCGATCCTCTTTGTCGCGGTCGGTATCTTTATCGCATATGCATGCGCAGGCGTATACGGCATCGCTCTTGCAGCTGTCGGTATGCTTTCCACCACCGGCATCACCGTTGCAGTCGACGCATACGGCCCGATTGCCGATAACGCCGGCGGTATCGCCGAGATGAGCCACTTAGACGAGCATGTTCGTGAGATCACCGACTCCCTGGATGCGGTCGGCAACACCACCGCTGCCATGGGTAAGGGCTTCGCGATCGGTTCTGCAGCCCTGACTGCTCTGGCTCTGTTCGTTTCCTACGCAGAGGTCGTTCATATCACCAACATCAACATCATGGATCCGCTGGTCATCATCGGTCTGTTCGTCGGCGGCATGCTGCCGTTCGTTTTCTCCGCATGGACCATGTCCTCCGTTTCCCGTGCTGCACACAGCATGATCGAAGAGGTCAGACGCCAGTTCCGCGAGATCCCGGGCATCATGGAAGAGAAGGCAAAGCCGGACTACACCCGCTGCGTCGATATCTCCACCAAGGCTGCACTTCGTGAGATGATCCGTCCGGGCGTCATGGCAGTTATTGCTCCGATCATCATGGGCGTACTGCTCGGACCGGAAGCACTGGGCGGCATGCTGGCAGGTTCTCTGGTCACCGGTGTCCTGATGGCGATCTTCCTTTCCAACGCCGGCGGCGCATGGGATAACGCAAAGAAGTACATCGAGAACGGCAACTTCGGCGGCAAGGGATCCGAGGCACATAAGGCAGCAGTCGTAGGCGATACTGTCGGTGACCCGTTCAAGGATACCTCAGGCCCGTCCATCAACATCCTGATCAAGCTGATGACCGTTATTTCCCTGGTCTTCGCTCCGATGATCTCCCAGTTCGGCGGACTTCTGGTAAAGTTCTTCTAATACTTAAAACCAGCATATGACTTTTGTATTTGACCGTGTCTCCAAAAAGGAGGCACGGCCTTTTTGTATGCGCAGATCGTATGGGAAGCGGTTGTTCTTCTCGTACGATAACAGGAACCCGGGCGACCTTAAGCCGATCCGGCATTGCACCATTTTGTATAATTGTGACCGGTTTTGTTGACAGAAAAAGTCAAAATGCTTATAGTAAACAAACTATAGTGATATACAGACAGGTATTTTTTTATGGAAGAAACAAGACAGAATAAAATGGGCACGATGCCCTGCAATCAGCTGCTGCTCACGATGTCCGTGCCTATGATGCTCTCAATGCTCGTTCAGGCCCTTTATAATATCGTGGACTCTGTTTTTGTAGCCCGCTTAAGTGAGGATGCTCTTACCGCGGTATCCCTGGCGTTTCCGATCCAGACGCTGATGATCGCGGTGATCGGCGGCACGGGTGTCGGCATCAACGCAAGGCTCAGCCGGAAGCTCGGTGAGCGGCGGTTTGACGAGGTTAATCTGACGGCCGGCAATGCCGTGACCCTCAATCTGATCTATGCAGCGGTGATCATGATACTGGGGCAGTTTGGCGCTTCCCTCTACTTTCATATGATGACCCCGGATCCCGAGATCCGGGCTTACGGAGTCGATTATCTCTATGTGATCATGAGCCTTTCCGCCGCGCTGATTTTCCAGGTGACCTTTGAGAGACTGCTGCAGTCGACCGGCCTTACGATCTGGTCCATGATCTCCCAGACGACGGGCGCGGTCATTAACATTATTCTGGATCCCATCATGATCTTCGGCCTTCTCGGCTGTCCGGCGATGGGGACACGCGGTGCGGCTCTTGCCACCGTCATCGGGCAGACCACGGCCGCCTGCATCGGGCTGATTGCAAACTTACGTGTCAACAAAGAGATCCGCTTTGAGAAACAGTATCTCAGACCGGACGGTCAGACCATCGCACAGATCTATGCCGTCGGCCTTCCGTCTATCCTGATGCAGTCCATAGGATCCGTCATGAACTTCTTCCTGAACCGCATCCTGCTGGATTTCTCCAGCACGGCTGCTGCCGTATTCGGCGTCTATTTCAAGCTGCAGAGCTTTGTGTTCATGCCGGTCTTCGGACTGAATAACGGCGTAGTGCCGATCATCGCCTTTAACTACGGAGCAAGAAAGCCGGAGCGTATCCGGGAGACCTTTAAGCTGGGCGCGGTGTATGCCATGTCCATCATGGCGGTCGGCTTCCTCCTCTTTGAGCTGATCCCCGGACCACTGCTGGGGCTCTTCAATGCTTCCGAAAACATGCTCTCGATCGGCGTGCCGGCTCTCCGGATATTGGCGACACCGTTTATCGTTGCCGGCTTCTGCATTATGTGTTCCTCTGTATTTCAGGCGCTCGGCCATGGCGTTTTAAGCCTCTGGGTATCTTTGATCCGTCAGATCATCGTGCTTCTTCCATGCGCGTTTATCCTTTCGAAGGTCATAGGGCTGCAGGGCGTCTGGTTATCCTTTCCGATTGCCGAGGTGGCTTCCGCAGCACTCAGCATTGCCTTTATCCGCGGTATTCTGAAAAAGGAAGTAGATCCGCTGGCCGGCTGAGACAGGCCTGTCGGCAGCATACGGGGAGGCATACGGCCGGACAGCCGCACTGCCTCCCTGCCGCATCTTCACAGCTCCCGTGACTTTGCCAAACCCTGCGATATCATTGATTTTCCCATTGATTTACGCTATGATATAGAAAATCGCCCGGCGGGCGGTATGAGGCATATGGTTGTAAAAAAAGCTTTAACCAACATCATATGCGTTCTTTTGATGTCGGCATTGATCTGTCCGGCTTTTTCCGTGTGCACATTTGCACTGGAAGCCTGGCCGTCTGACTGCTATGTGGCATCTGAGGGAGCCTGCCTGATCGACGCAAGATCAGGTGTGGTTTTGTTTGCGAAAAATGCGGACGAACCATACTATCCGGCTTCCATCACCAAGGTCCTGACTGCCCTGATCACCATAGAAAACTGTGACAATTTAAGTGAACAGGTCACATTTTCCTATGATGCGGTACATATCGAAGAGGAAAACTCCACGATCATCGGCGCTTCCGAGGGAGACCGGCTGTCCGTGCTGGACTGCCTGTACTGCCTTTTGTTCCAGTCGGCTAACGAGGTCGCAAATGCCCTGGCGGAGCATGTTGGAGCAAAGCATCCGGAGCTGAAAGGCGAGGGCGAGAATGACCGGGATGTCTTTGTAAAGATGATGAACATGAAGGCGGAGGAGCTCGGCTGCCGCGGTTCGCATTTTCACAATCCCTCCGGCCTTACGGATGAAAATCACTACACCACGGCCTATGACATGTGCCGGATCATGGCTGCCGCGATCCAGAATGAGACCTTTCTGGATATCGAGAGCAGGACATACTGGACGCATGCGCCGATCCGGCGCTATCCCGATGCCAATGATCCCTGGAACACCGTATATCCGAAGCATCTGATGCTGAAAAAGAACTCAGCCCAGTATTACCGCGGAACGATCGCCGGCAAGACTGGATACACCATGAATGCGGGCAATACACTTGTCACAGCCTGCGAAAGAGACGGAATGGTGCTTGCGGCCTGCGTGCTGAATGCGCATGCCAATCATTACAATGATACACGCCGTCTGTTTGATTTCGGCTTTGATAATTTCAGTTCCCTGAAGCTGACGGATTATGATAATACCAATAATGTGATCGAGCATGACTTTGAGGTCGCGGGCGTTCCCGTGATCGACTCCGTCACGATCGGCATTGACCAGGATACGAGGATCACGATTCCGAAAGCGGGCAGCTTTGCGGAAGTGAGCAAGACGATCCGGACGGAGAATGTTGCCGTCCCCGGCGCCCTTGCGGAAATGATCTATACCTACGGGGACCGTCAGGTAGGATCTGCAGGCCTTAAGCTGATCCCGTTAGGAGGCAGCACGGATACGATGGCCGCGATTGAAGAGGATCCCCTGCTCGGCACCCTGCTCGGAATCGAACCGACAGAGGCAGAGAGCAGCGAAGCGGAGACTTTAGAAGAAGACGGCACCGGTACCGGTGAAACTGCAGAGCCGGCGGAAGGCACAGGAGAAACGGAAACGGATACCGCTTCCTTGGAGGAAGGCGGCAGCAAAGCCACAGCGGCCATGAGCAGCCCGGAAGCAGCGGAGAGTATTCCGGAGACGGAGCTTAAGGAGGAAGCGTCACAGTCCGAACAGGAGAGCGGGACGGCCGAAGCGGCGGAAAACGCCAGGAAAGGCCCCGGGATCCTCAGGATCCTTCTGATCGGGCTCGGAGCGGCGGCAGGTCTTGGCATCCTGATCATCGCCATCAGGCTCCGGGCGGAGAACAGGGTGGCTGAGGAACGTGCCAGAAGACGCGCAAAGCGTCTGCAGAGGACCCGTGATATGACCGGCACACAGCAGATCGAAATGGATCTGGAGGTGCAGGGAAGATTAAGAAAAAAACAAAGAAAAAGAAAAAGATAGTAAATACAGATTGGGTTATGATTAAAGGATGAATACTATCAGAAGAATCATTTTAGGAATCTATATTTCAGCCGGCGCTCTTGTGCTGGCTTCCTGCGGTCCGCAGAACACTCCGGAGGCGGAAAGTACGGAGGAGAGCGAAACGGTTCTTGCGATCGAGCAGGATGACATTTCAGAGACAGAGCCTGTTATCCGGATGGAGATCGACGGCGAGATCCTGCCCGTACTTGCGGACGTAACGACCGCGGAGGACAATTCCGTGCTTGCCCCGGTATATCTTCAGCGCGGTGATAAGCATCCGATCGTTATGCGTCTGCAGGAGCGCCTGATGGACCTCGGATATATGGACAACGATGAGCCGACGACCTACTTCGGCGACGCGACAGCGGAATCGATCCGTAAATTCCAACGCCAGCTGAAGCTTGCGCAGGACGGCATCTGCGGTATGGAGACCTGGGATCTCCTGTTTTCCGGCGATGCTCCCTACTATAAGGTCATGAAAGGCGATCAGGGCGACGATATCCGGCAGATCCAGGACCGTCTGTACCAGCTGGGCTACCTTTTAAACCGCGGCGACGGTGATTTCGGCGAGGCGACGGAAGCGGCTGTCCGTAAGATGCAGGAGCGAAATGACATCAGCATTGACGGCGCGGTCGGCAAGGAGACAGTCGGTCTCCTGTACTCCGATGAGGTCAAGCCCAATCTGATCGGTATCGGCGAACAGTCCGACCTGGTCAAAAAATATCAGCAGCGCCTGATCGATCTCGGTTATCTGAGAGAAGAGGCAGACGGCAATTTCGGCGGCGCCACGGAGCGTGCAGTCCGGGAATTCCAGTCCCGTAACGACCAGATCGTGGACGGCTTCCTCGGACCGGATACCCGTATCGCCATGGACAGTGACAGCGCGAAGCCCTTCGGCCTCAGACTTGGTGATGAGTCAGAGTCCGTCAGAGAGGCCCAGAAGCGGCTGATCCACTATGGTTATCTGGCTAGCGGCCTGGATAAGGGATACTATGGTGAGCTGACAGAGGCAGCCGTCAAATCCTTCCAGCGGCAGAACGGCCTGACAGTAGACGGTACCGTAGGTATTCAGACGATGACTGCTCTGCTGTCCTCCAATGCCAAGAAGAAGCCTGTCAGTGTACCGCAGGTCAGCCAGAGCACCAATACGGGCGGCAACTCCTCTTCGGGCTCTTCCTCCTCTTCCGGCAGCTCTTCTTCCGGAAGCAACGCATCCGTGGGATCGGGCGGAGCAACTGTCAGCGGCTCTGCAGGCAACCTGATCGGCATTGCGTCCTCCAAGCTGGGTTGTCCGTACGTTTACGGATCCAAGGGACCGAATTCATTTGACTGTTCCGGATTTGTCTACTGGTGCCTGAATCAGGCCGGCGTAGGCCAGTCCTATCTTACCTCCGGCGGCTGGCGCAATCCGGGCAGATACCAGAGAGTATCCAGCTTTGACGCGATCCAGGCAGGCGACGTCGTCGTAGTCAGCGGCCATGTCGGCATCGCTGCAGGCGGCGGCACCGTCATTGACGCCTCCTCCTCCAACGGACGTGTAGTCCACCGTTCGCTGTCGAACTGGTGGAGAAACAATTTCATCGTGGCATGGCGGATATTCGGCTAAAGCTGTCGGAAAATGGACGCCGTGAAACAAGCTTGCCTGCACGGTATTATAACAATATGACGCACTACGCAGAAAGGAAACTTCATGCAGCAGACAATACTGGTATGTGATGATGAAAAAGAGATCGTAGAAGCGATATCGATCTATCTTGAAGGAGAAGGATACAAGATCATCAAGGCATATGACGGCCTGGAGGCTCTCGATATCCTGAACAAGCAGAAGGTGGACCTGGTCATCATCGATGTAATGATGCCCGGACTGGACGGCATCCATACAACACTGAAGATCCGTGAAAAGCTGGATGTTCCCGTCATTATCCTTTCTGCAAAATCAGAGGATACAGACAAGATACTGGGGCTGAACATCGGAGCGGACGATTATATTTCAAAGCCGTTCAATCCCCTGGAGCTGGTAGCGAGAGTGAAGTCGCAGCTTCGCCGCTATATGCAGCTCGGCAACATCGGCGGGAATTCTTCCCAGGCGGTGTTCAAATGCGGCGGACTCACCATCAATGATGATAATAAAGAGGTATTCGTGGACGGCGAACCGATCAAGCTGACCCCGATCGAATACAACATCCTTCTTCTGCTGGTCAGAAATGCCGGCAAGGTCTTCTCCATTGATGAGATCTACGAGCAGATCTGGAACGAGGAAGCCATTGGCGCTGATAATACGGTGGCAGTGCACATCCGTCATATCCGCGAGAAGATCGAGATCAATCCCCGTGAGCCCCGTTACCTTAAGGTGGTCTGGGGCGTCGGATACAAGATCGAGAAACAATGATCTTTAAAGAAAGGTACGCTTACCGATGAAGCGAAGTATCGTTATCATTCTCCATATCCTTACAGTCCTGCTGTTTACGGCAGGACTTGGTATTCTGCACGGATATTCGACGGATGAATACGGTATTACCTGGATCAACAACACCAAATTCGAGGATTCGACCCAGTTTTCCGGAATGGTGGCGGATGATATACACAACCTCAAGCGGCTGGCTGTGCTGAAGGGCGCGTTCGAAGACGGAAATGCGTTTTCGGATGAGAATACGATCGTATCCGCCTCGACAAGCAACGGCAGCATGGGCTATACGACAGCGGATATCATCGCGCTGGCCGGCCGTTTCGGCTATTCGCTCGATCCTGTGACACACAGCATATCCGCATCGAGAGCCGGAAATGACGCTTCCAATTATGAGATCCGCGTTACCTTTAAGGAATACGATCCTCATTACTTTGAAAACATCGAACCCGGCCCGTCGCAGGGTGTCATGACCGTAAAGGACCTGAGTCTGGAAGTGCTCCGCAGCCTTGCCGAGTATTATATCCTGATGGATCAGTACGGGCAGGAGCTCAGCAATTTTCAGTATTACATCTCATTTGAGGATACCTCGGGAGAGGAGCTGGTGCTGAGCAATACCAGCCGTCCGCCGTCAGAGCTTCAGAGGCTGGGACGGCACATTACCGTGCACAATGATTACAGCATAGACACGGATATCGTTCCGCAGCCGGACGGGATCACCTCCCTGGATAATGGTCTGGAGTTCCTGGATACGGATGAAGAGGATCTTATGTACATCGGCATCGATACCGCGTATATCTATCAGGACCGGTATAAGGCGGCATCGGACCGATTTGCCGGTTCGATCGGGGATGTGCGCAGGTGGCTGATGATCCTGGCGGTCAGCGGCGTGCTTTCTGTTATCACGCTGATCCCTGTGGTACGCGGCACCGGAAGACCCGGACTCGATGACGCGGAGCTTCCGATGGACAGGATCCCGCTGGAAGCGCTGGTCCTCTTGCTGGCATTTTTATCTATCATACTTTACTATCTTTTCAAACTGACACTTTACCGCTCTGTGGAAATGCTGACCTCCCGCAGGGACTGGCCGTTCTGGCGCCTGCTTGCGCGGTGCCTGATCGTTTACATCATGTGTGTCGTGATCCTTGCGTCCGTGTGGCGCAGATCGTCGAACGGCGGCATTTTCCATAATTCCCTTCTGAACGGGATCACGAAGGCGCTGACAGACGAAGAGAAGGGGACGGCGGCCTGGAATGCCTTTAAAGGATTTGCTGCCTGTATCCTGCTGAATCTTGCCGGGTGCTTCGGGATCCTCTGGTTCTGGATGCACCGTCTCGAAGCGGTCAATTATTATATTGCCTTCTGGCTGCTGATCATTCTGCTGGCAGCAGCAGACATTTATATTTATGTCATTCTGTACCGGAAGACCGGACAGCGGGCTTCCTTACGGAGAGCGGTGAAGATGATCTCGGAAGGAGAGACCGGATACACTGTTCCGGAGTCAGATTATACCGGGAATGAACTGGAGCTTGCAAAGAGCCTGAACAGCATTTCAGACGGTCTGAACCGGGCGATCAATGAACAGGTCAAGGCGGAACGTCTGAAAGCGGATCTGATCACCAATGTATCCCATGATATCCGCACGCCGCTCACTTCGATCATCAACTATGTCGATCTGATCCGCCGGGAGCACATCGAAAATGAAAAGATCCGCGAGTATGTGGATGTTCTCGATAAAAAATCCGCGCGTCTTAAAAACCTGACAGAGGACCTGCTGGAAGCCTCGAAGGCAAGCTCGGGCAATGTCCGGCTGGAAATGGCCAGGCTGGATATGATCGCGCTGGCCAGTCAGGCAGGGGGCGAGTTTGAGGATAAGTTTGCCGCACGCCGCCTGGAGCTTGAGCTGAATACACCGGAAACGCACGCATATGTGCTGGCTGACGGAAGACATCTGTGGAGAGTATTTGAAAATCTGTACAACAATGCCGCAAAGTACGCGCTCGAAGGCACGAGGGTCTATGCGGACGTCTACAGCAAAGACGATAACTATGTGTTTACGATCAAAAACATCTCCGCAGCAAAGCTGAACATCAGTCCGGATGAACTGACAGAGCGTTTCGTACGCGGAGACACATCACGTTCCACCGAGGGCTCGGGTCTTGGCCTGAGTATTGCAAAGAGCCTGACCAAGCTGATGGGCGGTGAGCTTCTGATCGAGATCGACGGAGATCTCTATAAGGCCAGTGTCATTTTGCCGAAGCACGAGGAACCGGTCGAGACTAAGGTAACGACGGGAACGCTTGAGATCGAATGATCAGAAGCAAAACAAAAGCGGCAGAGTCTGCCCGGAGAAAAACAATATGAGGATCAGACATGTCAAGGGTGCGGAAGAAGCAGTTGCCGCCGATCCCTTTGTAATACAAAACCCGGCAGAGCACGCCGGAAAATGGAAAACAGAAATCTTCAAATCAAAGGCGCCTCTGTATCTGGAGGTTGGAATGGGCATGGGCAGCTTTATCCGGCGGCTCAGCTTTCTTCATCCGGAAATCAGCTATCTGGGGTTTGAGATCAACACGACAGTCCTCTATAAAGCCATGAGAAGATACGAGGCTGAACTGGAGGAAGCAGGACGGAAAGCGGATCCTGAAGGCTCCAATCTGCGGTTTATCCGCAGTGACGCCCGTTTCCTCGGAGAATACTTTTCCGAAAAGGAAGTTGACCGGATCTACCTCAACTTCTCCGATCCATGGCCGAAGGACAAAAACGCCAACAAACGGCTGACCTCCCCGCAGTTTCTGAAGCTGTATGACCGCATCCTGCAGCCGGACGGAGTCATCGAGTTCAAGACCGACAACCGCGGGCTGTTTGACTATTCGGTGGAGACCCTTCCGGCCGGCGGCTGGAAGATCCTGCAGATCACCTACGATCTGCACAGGGATCCGGAAATGAACGAAGGAAACGTCATGACCGAATACGAGGCAAAATTCTCGGCAAAAGGAAACCCGATCTTCAAGCTGATTGCCGGAAGATAGAAGAAAACAGGCAGTTGCTGAACAGTTACAAACTTTTTGCAAATTTTGCTTGACATCCTCAGAGGATTGCTGTATTATATCGAAGTCGGTTGAGACAAGCACCTTTAGCTCAGTTGGTAGAGCACCTGACTCTTAATCAGGGTGTCCAGGGTTCGAGTCCCTGAAGGTGCAGAAGAGGGCCTATTTTGACGCTTCGCGCGTTGGGGTGGGTTCTTTTATTTTGTGCGATAAGCTCCTGACATAAGGAAGAAACAGCGCGAGCTTGCTCGCAAGCTGTTTCTGGCTTATGGAAGGGCAACGGACATGAGCAAAAAAGCGGCACGAACGACGGTGAGTGACGCGATTTGCGAATGGACGTTGAGGATCACGAGAGTGCGAAGCACGGAGTGATCCGCAGCTTATCGTTTTTTTAATTGAAAGATTGGCAACGTACACGAGGAAAAAGCGGCACGAACGACGGTGAGTGACGCGATTTGCGAATGGACGTTGAGGAGCGCGGACCGATCCGAGCTTATCTTTACTTAATGCTGAACAGTTACGAACCATTTTATATTGCAAATTTTACCCTGAGAGAGTAAGATACTATATATAGTTATTTTCTCTGGTTTAGCATACAAACAGATCTGATATATCGATTTGGAGGCGGCAATGGCACTGACAAACAGCATGGAGATGAAAGAGCTTACTGATAACGGTCTCATGGAGATCGCCGGACTGACCAGCAGAAGGGAATACAATCTCAGCCTTGTCAAATCCCGTCAGCTTGCAGAGCAGCTTGTGAAGAGCTATGCTGAAGAGAAAAACATCGAATATACCGCTTTGGCGGACACGATCGAGGCGCTTTTCCAGAATGGCTGCATTGACCGTACTTCGAGAGATGCGTTCCACAGCATTCGTGTATACGGCAACAAGGCTGTGCATGAGGGCGATAATGACGCAGAGGATGCTCAGAAGGCATACTATCTGCTGAAAAATGAAGTACAGACCTATATGTCTCACAAATCCGTCAGTGTTGACAGGACACCGGTCAGAGTCGACCGCAATCAGGTAAGCAACCGGCGGCCGGCATTTTCCGAAGACGGCAATGCGATCCTCGGCAGGTCCGTGAACGGCCGGGAGGTCGGCCAGGCAACGGATCAGCAGCGTGCCAGAAAGCAGCGTACTTCCGGAGGCAGAAGCTCGGGCAGAACAGAGAACAGCCCGAGAAGCGGAAGCCAGGCAGCTGCAAGACGGAGTACGGTCAGCGAACCGGCAGGCGGTTTTTCCATCTACGACCTGCTGCGTATTCTGATCCCTGTCCTTGCGGTGATCCTCCTTGTTATTATTATCCGCAGCCTGCTTCCGTCCAAGAATCAGCAGGCAACGACCACAGCACCGAGCGCTGCAGTGGAAACGACAGCCGAGGAAGAAACGCACGAAGAGACGGAGCCTGAGACAGAGGCTACTACGGAAGCTCCGAAGAGCTTCGAGTACCGGATCAAGGGCAACGGGGTCAACATCCGCTATGCGGACAACCAGGACCGTGTGTATACACAGCTGTCCAACGGAACCGCGATTGGAACGGTGGAGCCGATCGAGGGATCCGATTTCGTGAAGTTCACCCTGGACGGTATCAGTGTGGTGGTACACAAGGACTACATCGAGCCGGCTGAATAAGACAGGTTACTTTGGATAAAAAACAGGATACTTTTTAGAAACAGACAGGGTCGGAGCAAAAGCTCCGGCCCTTATTTTTATGCGGTAAACGGACATATCGGCCTGCTTTTGCCGGAGTTATCAGGAAAAGAATTGAGCAGAAGGCATTTCACATAAGAAATTGCCGGATTGACGAAGCCGGAAGAGAGCATGTATGATAGTGGAGCAGAAACGACCAGCTTCTTCTGGTCATGATCCCAACCATCTATGGTTTCTTGATTCCGGACAGTTCGTCTGAGACTCATGGGTTAAAGAGAATACATCAGCAGGCTTTTTTTGTGTGCTCTGAAAGGAGACGAAGAAAGACAGATATGAACGATCTGCACAGTTTGGTAATGATCATGATACTCGGGGCAGCTGCGGTATCAGATCTGAGATTCTGGCGCATCAGCAACCGGCTGCTTCTGGCCGGAGCCGCTATTATGACGGCGGTACATATGATGGAGCCTTCGGCTGCCGATCTTCGGGGACTTCTGCCCGGGATCATGCTGGAAGCTCTTATGCTCCTGCTTTTTAAGCATCATATGACCGGGGGAGGGGACGTAAAGCTGAATGCGCTGATACTTTATGCAATGCCAAATGCTTCCGGTGTCCGCATACTGGTCCTCGGAATGCTGTCTGCTGCCGGTTACGGGATCTGGAAGCTCTGGCGCAGGGGACTGTGGATGGAAAGGATCCGGCATATGCGAAGGTTTCTGGAAAAAAACGCACATAAAGAGAAATATGCATATTACCTGAAGGAACGTGACGGAACCGATCCAGCCATTCCCATGGCGGTATTCATGCTGCTTGCGGCATGCCTTACAGTTTCGGCAGGATAAAACGGAAAGGAAAGCAAAAGAAGATGGAAAAGATCCTGGCAGTCGTCACACAGGAAGAGCAGTTTTCCGAACGGCTCTGCGACTACGTGAACAGGAAAAATGATCTGGTCCTGACTGCAGTGCCGTTCCAGGATATGGCTGCATGCAGAAGGTTCAGTGAAAAACATCCGGTCGAGGTGCTGCTGGCGGACCGGGAAATATTTGATGACCCGGGGGCCGGCGGAAAAACGGCTTACGGCTTTGCACCTCGTGCAGGGCGGACGATCTTCCTTGATGACGGAACAGACAGCAGTCTTCTGGCAGCTGCAAAAGAGAAGGGCATCTCAGCCTCGATCAGAAAGTTCCAGCCTGCAGACAGCCTGATCCGCTGCATCATGGAAAACTGTCAGGGCATTGAGCTCAGAAGGACATCGGCCGCTGTCGGAAGACCGGTAAAGATCATCGGTGTATACAGCCCCGCAGACCGCAGCGTGGCACAGGCCTTTGCCATTGCCCTGAGCAGGATGACGGGGCGGAACCGGCAGAGTCTGTATCTTAATCTGGGAGAATTCTCAGGCCTTGGAAAACTGACCGGGCAGACATTTGAAAGCGGGATCTCCGACGCGCTTTATCATATGAAGCAGGGAAGTCTGACCGCGGAGCGGATCCATGCCATGATCTACAGCTATGAGGGAATTGATTACATTCCTCCGGTCCGCTTTGCGGATGACAGAAGGGCTGTGAGCGGGGAGGATTACGGCAGTCTGATCAGTATGATTTTAAAAAGCACAGCCTATGAAACGGTCGTGATCGAGATGCAGAACTTCGCCGGAGAGGCATCGGAGGTGATGGACATCTGTGATACAGTCTATATTCCTCTGTGCCGTGGAAAGATGTCGGAGCTGCAGGCTGATGAGTTCTGTGAATATCTGGAACTCTCTCATCGGGACGTATTGATCCGGAAACTGCTTCGCATAGAGCTTCCTGATATTACGAATGCAATTTCGATGGGATCCTATATCGATTCTCTGGTCTACGGACCGATCGGAGATAAGATACGGGAGCTTGGGGAGGTGTGAGCGGGAAATGCCCGAAAAACAGGAGAACGATGCCAAAAGGCTGTATCGTGAGGTACGGGAAGAGGTCATGTATGAGATCAGCGGCAGCAATGAACTGAATGACAGGGAGCTGCTGCAGATCATAGACCGCTGCCTCGAGCATAAGACGCACAGCCGCCTGCTGGACCTGAAGACCAGGATGGACCTTCGGAATGAGCTGTATAACAGCTTTAAAAAGCTGGATATCCTGCAGGAGCTTCTCGATGACCGGTCAGTCACGGAGATCATGATCAACGGGCCGGAGGATATCTTTGTTGAACGAAACAACCGGATGCAGCGATGGAACGGCAGCTTTGAGAGTGAAGACAAGCTGGAGGATATTATTCAGCAGATCGTAAGCCGTATCAACCGGAGGGTCAATACGGCATCGCCGATCGTGGATGCCCGGCTCGAGGACGGGTCCAGAGTTCACATTGTTCTGCCGCCTGCGGCACTGAACGGGCCTACCGTAACGATCCGGAAATTCCCGGAACCGATCGGTATGGAACAGATGATCCGCAGCGGTACGATCACCGGCGAGGCAGCCGAGTGGCTTTCCCGTCTGGTACGATGCGGCTACAATATCGTCATCTCCGGAGGGACCTCCAGCGGTAAGTCCACATTTTTGAACGCGTTGACGGTATTTGTTCCGGAGGATGAAAGAGTGATCACGATCGAAGATTCAGCTGAGCTGCAGATCCGCCACATTCCGAACCTGGTCCGGCTTGAAACAAGGGATGCGGGATCGGACGGGCAGGGAGCCATTACGATGGCCATGCTGATCAAGGCAAGCCTCAGAATGCGGCCGGACCGGATCATTGTAGGAGAGGTGCGCGGCTCAGAGGCACTGGATATGCTGACGGCATGCAATACGGGCCATGACGGCTCCCTGTCCACAGGACACGCTAATTCAACAAAGGACATGCTGACCAGACTGGAGTCCATGGTACTGATGGCGGTGGAGCTGCCTCTTCCGGCGATCCGCAGCCAGATCGCGGCAGGAATCGACATAATGGTACATCTGATGAGAACGCCGGACCATAAAAGAAGAGTGATGGAGATATCGGAAATTGAAGGAATCGATACAGAGCACGGAGGCGAGATCAGGCTTCACCCGATTTTTGTCTATGATGCGGATGAGGACAGACTGGTCCGGAAGGATACGCTTATTCACAGGGAAAAACTCAGAATGCGCGGCGCGGCAGGGATTGAGGGATTATAGGGTATACACCCTCACACCCGGAGACTGGCTGCGGGAGGGATGCATCGCTGCGGCCATAGCTGCGCTTATCTGCTGGACTTTCTACCGGAGCCTGCTTCTTTTTTTCCTGAGCCTTCCGGCGGCTCTGATCATCTATCCCCTGACGCAGAAAAATAAGCTCAGGGATCGGCGGCTCTGGCAGCTGACACTGGAATTCAAGGAGGCTATGTGGATCGTCAGCGGATACTTAAGTGCAGGCCTGTCCGTAGAAAATGCCTATGAAAGGTCCTGGTCCGAGCTGAGGAAGATCTATGGAGACAGGGAAATGATAACGGAAGAATTTGCCGCCGTAGTACGCGGATTACGGCTGAACAAGCCGGTGGAGATCCTGCTGAAGGACTTTTCCGACCGCAGCGGCCTTGCGGATATACAGAATTTTTCCGAGGTCTTTGCGATCGCAAAGCGAAGCGGCGGAAATCTGGGAGACATTATCGAACGCACGACCGGAGTGATCCGGGACAGAACAGCCGTCTCCGAGGAGATCCGGAATCTGACTGCATCGAGACGCTATGAACAGAACATCATGAATATACTGCCGTTCGGGATGATCCTCTATATCCGGATCACATCCCCCGGATTCATGGATGTGATGTATGAGACCCTTGTGGGAAGGATCATTATGAGTGCCAGCCTGGCGCTTCTGGTCGGAGCTGCCATTCTTGCCCGGCGTATTCTGGATATCAGGATGTGAGGGAGGAAGATGGGAAAATACAGGACCCGGCTCAGAAAGCTTACAAGGAGCCTTGGCCGGGAGCAGATCATGATACTTGCAGCGGCAGCTGTTCTGGCGCTCGTCTACACATTTTCCGGGAAAGCCGGAAGTCCATTAAGCGGAAATATTCTTCCAAGGGCCGGATTCGGGGAAGCGGAGAGCGAATACAGCCTGCTGGTCGACGGACTGCCCGAAGGAAGGCAGGAGATCCGTGTACGGGTGCGTCCGAGAGAGTATACAGAAGAAGAGGCGGAGGCTCAGTTTGAAGGAATCGCCGCGGAGGCTTCAGAGTATATCCTGGGGGATAATGTCTCTTTGGCAGAGGTGCGTTCTGACCTTCATCTGCCCGTCGGATTCTCCGCCTATCCGGGAATACGCCTTACATGGGAGCCGGAGGATCCTGAGCTGATCACCTCCCGGGGCGAGGTACTGAACCGGGAGCTTATCAATCCAAGGGACAGCCTTCTGCACCTCAGAATGAAAACCGGAAGCTTTAAGGATGAGGTCGTGCTGCCGGTCACGGTTTACCCGCCAAAGGAGGGTGAAACAGGGAACAGTCTTCGACTGCTTACGGGTCTGATCGATACAGCCGATCTGAATCAGGTGAGCAAAGGAAGTCTGGAGCTTCCTGATACGGTCGGAGATGTCCGCCTGAGCTATCATATGCGGCGGGACCTTACCGGGCTGAAGATCCTTCTTTGCGGCATCCTGGCTGCAGCGCTGCTTGGTTTCAGGCCTGCACAGGAGAAAAAGATCGCAGCTAAAAAAAGAGAGACCGAACTGCTTTTGGACTATGCCGAAGTGGTGTCGAGGCTGATAGTCTATCTCGGGGCCGGCATGACGATCCGCAATGCCTGGGGAAAGATCACAAAAGAGTACGAGGAGGCAAAGGCAGCCGGACGTACGGAGAAAAGGAATGCATATGAGGAAATGATACAGACAGCGCTTGAGCTGGAAAAAGGAGTGTCCGAACGCCGTGCCTATATTGATTTTGCGCACCGCTGCGGTCCCCGCTGCTATCTGCGTCTGGCGTCGATACTGGAGCAGAATCTGCGCACCGGAGACAAAAGACTGGCTGCCGCTCTGGAGCTGGAAATACAGGAAGCCTTCGAACAGAGAAGGAATGCAGCGAGACGGCTGGGAGAGGAAGCGGGAACAAAGCTGGTCATACCGCTGGTACTGTCGCTGTTAGCGGTCATGATGACCGTCACCATGCCTGCACTGCTTACAATGATGTAAAAGCCGGAGAAATAATCCGGGTATTAAGATGATAGGAGGAAACAAAAAGATGATGACCATGGAACAAGCCGCCAGCAGTCCGAACGGATGGAGGGAGGATGTGAGAAGGCTGATCAGCGATGAAGAAGGGATCGGCGTGATCGAGATCGTCCTGATCCTTGTCGTCCTGATTGGACTTGTTGCAGTGTTCAGAACAGAGATCAACGCCCTTTTGGGAAGGATCTTCGGTTCTATCACCAGCCTGTCGGATGACATACTGTGATGAAACGAAAACAAGAGCTGAGATCAGCGTGTTTCTGGCTTTGTCGGCTGCCCTGATCTTTGCGCTTTTGCTCGCCGTACTGGAATCTGCCAGAACAAGCGCGGCCAGACTGCATTTCACTGTGGCTGCCAATTCCGCGATCGACTCTGTATTTTCACAGTATCACGACAGACTGTGGGAGGATTACCGCCTGCTGGGACTGGAACACTATGCGCCCGGCCAGATCACGGATGAATTCCGCGGCTTTATGGATCCTTACTTACAGGCGGAGAACTGGTTTCCCATGTCATTTTGCAATGCGGAGATCACCGAAATGAGCCTTATCACGGATGAGAACGGCAAAGTTTTCGAGGAAGAGGTCCTGGATTACATGAAATACGGGATCGCAGTAAGCGTATGGGATCTTCAGACACTTAAGACGTATACGGACGGGGTCAGGGAGGGCACCGGCAGCGCGGCTGTTTCAGAGCTTTACAGGGAGCATGCCGTAGAGACGTCCGGGCTGGAAAAAGACCTTCGGGAGATATCAGAGTGCATCTCGCGGCAGCAGGAGCTCTGGCAGAAAGCAAAAAGAGAGCTGGAGGATGAAAACGGAGAAGGCTTCATCCGGACCGCAAATGAAATGATCCGGGTACTGGAGGAAATACCGAAGCTGGAGAAGCAGTATGCGGCCGATGCAGACAAGCTGGCCGAAAGCCTTGCGGAATCGGAACAAAAGACAGAACTGGCTGTCCAAAACGGAGATCTTTCCCAGAGCACTGCGGAACTGATGCAGGAGGACATCAGAGAATATGGTACTTATGTATCAGAAGACGGAAAACGAAGAAGAGAGATCGCAGAGCTTCCGGCGCTTGCCGCGGCACGGGCAGAGCTTCTGCAGGACCTTATAGAAGAAGCGGAAGAAATACAGGAAAGGATCGACGCAAAGGAACGCTATGATGATGAGGACGATACAGATGAGGAGGAAGAAGAGGAAGATGAGGAAAGCCCGTGGGAGCCGCTGCTTCTGAGACTGGAAAGCTTTGATCCTCTTGAAACGGAGCATGGGAGCGGAATCCGGGATCCTGAAACGGAGCAGAAACTGGAAGACGCAGGCGAACTCTTAAAAACAGGATTCTGGAAGCTGATACTTCCGGCAGGGACAAAAATAAGCGCAGAAAAGCTGCCGATGGAGGAACGGCCTTCCGAGCTTTGCTGTACAGGGACGGATACGAGTGCGTTGGGACCGGCAGACCGGATCTTTGTGACAGAGTACATGCTTCGCATGATGGACTGCTACGGCAGCCGGAAGGAAGATCAAAAGGGAAAAAAGCCCGGCAGCGGACACCTCGAGGCGGAGTATGTTCTCTTTGGCGGCAGCAATGATTCGGATAATCTTCTTTCCGTAACAGAGAGACTCATCGGGATACGCACCGGACTGAATCTGGCATTTTTATATTCGGACAGTACAAGAAGGACGCAGGCAAGAATGCTTGCGATGGAGATCACCGGGGCGCTCGGTCTGACACCGCTTTGTGTGATCATGAGTTTTTTCATCATGAGTATCTGGGCCATGGCGCAGGCCGTCTGTGATGTCAGGGATCTTCTGGCAGGAGACAGGGTACCGTTCATACACAATAACGGCAGCTTCTATCTGACACTGCAGGGACTCCTCCGGTTGGCCTCCGGCATACCGTCAGGCAGGGGCCAAAGAAGGGAAGGATTAAACTATGCGGATTATCTCAGGATCCTTCTGTTTTTCAATCAGGACAGTGTACAGGAATACAGGTGCATGGATGTTATACAGATGAATCTCAGAAAAGAACAGACAGACTTCCGAATGGACCGTCTGATCCGTTCCCTGGAACTTGAGACAAGCGTACAGGCAGGGCATGTCTTTACACAGCAGGAAGTCTCCGGAAGTGTCCGCAAAGCTCCGGGAGGACTCTACGGGATGCACGTAACGACAGCCTACAGCTATTAGCCGCTGCCTGAAAAGATAAAAGGGAGATACAGCATGCTCTTTCTGACATTAAGGCCTTTTAAAAAGAAAAAAAGGAAAGACCGGACGGAACAAACACATTGCCTTCATAAAATGTCCGCACCATTCAGGGCGTGCTGTATCTCTCTTTTATCCGGACCGGAGGATTACCGGATCAGGAACCGGGCCGTGTATCTTGCAGGCAGCCTGACAATTGAGGCGGCGGTTGCCCTGCCGCTGATGATCTTGGCGATCTGGATGCTCATCTTCCCGCTGAAGGTCATGGAATCGGAACGAAGGCTGCAGAACCGGCTGGAGACTACGGCAAAAGCGCTTGCGGTCATGAAATATATCGAGCAGGCCGGGGACAGGCTGCTGAAGCCGGATGCGGACCTGGAGGAGCTGACAGGCAGCTGGAAGGGAGCGGCCAAAGCGTCCTTCGGACAGGCTGCAGTCCGTGCGCTTCCGGAAACAAAGCTGATGGAGGATCTCCGCTTTAGCCCTGATACCTCGATCCTGACTGGAGAAAACGGAGCGGATCCGGCGATGATCTATGCAGAGCTTTATTATAGCCTGCACTTTCCGGATAGCGTTTTCAGACTTCTTCCGGTCAGGAAGAGCCTGGTAGTAAACCGGCGGGCATGGATAGGATCAAAGGGAGGCCGCGGGCGGGAACGCTATGGAGGGACAGGCAGTGACTTGGACACCGAAGAAGACCGGATCGTTTATGTCGGAAAGAACGGGACCCGCTATCATCTTGATCCCGGCTGCCATTATCTCAGCAACAAAATGAGTTCGGCGGATGCTTCTGCCATTGCAGCCTTAAGAAACTTAAGCGGAGCGCGCTATCATCCCTGCCCATCCTGCCGGCCGGGTACGAGCGGAACGGTTTATTATTTCGAAAGCGGAACCGCATATCATGCCACGGAAAAATGCAAGGCCGTCACAGCGTATGCGAGAGCGGTGCCCTTAAGCGAGGTGATCCATCTGGGAGCATGCTCCTATTGCGGAAGAGGGCATTGAAAAGCCGCCGGAGCTGTGCTGAAAGGCAGAAAGACAGGAAGGAGAAAGAAGGATGCATTTATTTAACACGACGGCTGTTATGGGATTGCTGGTCATATATACGCTTCTTTGCGGGATCTGGGATCTGAAGACCAGGCATATCCATGCCGGAATGAGCTTTCTGTTTGCCGGAGCGGGGCTGCTTCTGAGCCTTATGATGAAACGGGATCCGGCAGAGATCGGTCAGGCACTGCTGCCCGGGCTGATCTTCCTTGTTTTGTCCAAAGCTTCCGGAGGCGGTGTAGGCCTGGGAGATGCGGTGTATCTTCTGGTCTGTGCAGCCTATACGGATGTGGAAAGGCTTCTCTGGATGATCGTGTTTTCATTGCTTTTAAGCGCTGCAGGAGCGCTGTGTATTATTGTAAGGGGTAATTTTCAATGCAATCAGATAAAAAAAAGGACGCTTCCCTACCTGACCTTTATGATCCCGGCTCTGTTCGGAAGCTTCCTGATCTACCGGGCAGTATGACCGTAGAGGCAGCACTGGTGATGCCGGTGGTGCTGCTGGCCCTGGCGGCAATGATCAGCTTCAGCTGGAGGGTCCACGATATCGTGCTTGAAAACAGCGCAGTAAATGAAGCGGTGGAGCTATATGGCCATCTTATGGATTCTGACAGCGAACGGATAGAACGATATGCAGGAGAAAGACTTTCGGCAAAGCTGAGGGACGAAGCGGGATCGGTCACTATTGAAAAGTACAGGGACGGGAGCCGGGCGGTCCTGCATACGTCAGAAGGCAGAAGGCAGCTTGACGACAGCGGGTTCCGCCCCGAAAAAGTCATGCGGGCAATTACTTTAACAGAGGTGCTGGAGAAATGAAGATCTGGTTCAAAAACAATATTACAGGAAGATACCTGCTTACAGATGCGCCTGAAGGGTATGAGTTTGAATACGGGATGATCGGGTCCATCACAGACAGGCAGCTGATCCTTCCCATGACAGTGTTCGAAGAAGGCAGCAGGTGCCTGTCATACCCGGTATCCGGCCTTGAGAGCATAGAGGATCTCTGCCGGAACCAGTGGCTTTCCCGCGAGATGATCGCCTCAGTAATGCTTCAGCTTGGCAAGGCCCTTGAAACATTGCAGAATCATCTTCTTACAGAGCAGAACCTTCTCATCGGAAGGAACAGTGTATTTTATGATCAGGTCAGACGAGAGCTGCGCTTTCTCGTGCATCCCGGAACGGATTCCGACTTTCTGGACGAGCTGAGGAGCCTTCTCGGGCTTCTGGTCATACGTGCTGACAGAGAGGACGCTGCAGCCATGCGAATCGCAGCAGATCTGCTTCAGAAAGCCGAGGACCCGGATTTTTGTTTCGGGGAGCTCCCCATGCTGATGGACGGCTACAGCAATGAAATTACCTTCCGTGAGGATCCTGATCCAGCCATAGCGGGGGAATTCCTGACGGATGATCTTCAGGCGGACAGCCTTGACGGATTATATGAAAAACCGACGGATCCGGGCTTCAGGGAGGATCAGGATCCGTTTCCGGGAAAGACTGCAAAGGGGCACAGGACGGCAGCCGGCGAAGGCGCTGCAAAGAACCTGATGGAGAATCCGGCGATTAAGAATATGGTCCTCCGGCTTCTGATATCGCAGCTGATCATGCTGACCGGAATGGGGGTGATCTTGTTCCTCAGAGGCTGGCATGCGGTCAGACATGCGCTTCCGGTTTACCTGATCCTCTGTGTCAGTATCTCCCTTTATTTCCTGGTGGATATGATGGCGGAAAAACGCAGAGCCATGGGGGTGAAGTCTCTGTAAAAAAACATGCCTCAGGGATAGAATATACTTGCTTATAAGAGTAAAATAGGATATGTTTAATCATAATAGTTAAAACAGTAACGCTTCAAAAGCTGTACTGCGATTGTTTTAAACATCAGGATGGAAGGAGTTTTACCATGGCAGAAAATTCACATGAGATTGATTTCAGAGTACCGTTGAGCGGATCTCAGCTTTTTGATATTCATGCTTATGCTACAGCGAAGAACCTTTGCGCCAAGTTCCCCGGACTGAGCTACGAGGCAGCACAGAAGGAGATTCATATTTTCGGAACTCTGAACGACTACTGGTATAACGAATGGAATAAGAATCTGTTCAGTATCGGCAATGTCGACTGATTATTCGGAGGAAAAGATATGGCAGATACAATGCACGAAATTGATTTCAAGGTACCGTTAAGCGGTTCGGAGCTGTTTGACCTGCATGCTTTTGTAACGGCGAAAAACCTTTGCACAAAATTCCCGGGCCTGGATTATGAGATCTCCAGGGATTTTGTACGGATCTTCGGTTCCCTCAACGATTACTGGTATGAGGAATGGGTAAAGCACGTTTTTAATTCATAACGGGAAGTCTTATCATGAGCAGGTATCTGGAAAAAGCAAAAGAGCTTCGCGCTTCTCAGGAGAGACATTATAACTGCGCACAGGCGACTCTGATCCCCTTTGCGGCCGCAGCGGGCATTTCCGACGAGCAGGCTTATAAGACAGCTGCCAATTTCGGCTCCGGCATGAAGATGGCGGCAACCTGCGGTGCGGTCACAGGGGGACTGATGGCGCTTGGCCTTTTCGGGGTCGATGACGGCCAGACGATCAATGCTTACTACACAAAGATCCGCGATAATCATGAAGGATTCCTGGATTGTGCAGACCTGTTGAGGATCAACAAGGAACGCGGCGGAGAAAAGAAACCGCATTGCGACGCGATGGTCTATGAATGCGTGGGCGTGGTCGAGGAGATCTTAAAGGAACGCGGACTGATCGGCTGACATTCCGCAATGCTGTATTTGTCAGCCGTCAGGTTCACTCGATCACCGCATAAGGCCATTGTGCAAAATTCAGGCAAAACGCTTGACCTTTCCGTCGGAGCGTTGTATAATGAACAAGCTTGAAGACGGCGACATAGCCAAGTGGTAAGGCGTGGGTCTGCAAAACCCTGATCACCGGTTCAAATCCGGTTGTCGCCTCGCAAAAACCTCCATTTTATGGGGGTTTTTTTAGTGCATAAATTGCGTACAGAGATTAAAACGAGGCTTTTGTACAGACTGTTGTTGAAATTATTCCGATACCGATATATAGTTATATTTATAACGATCAATTCTGGTTTTCCAGTTATCAGGAGGTTTCTATTATGCAAAACATCGTAGCTGCAATTTTTAAGACAGAGAGTGAGGGCTATCAGGCGATCACAGAGCTTCGTCACAATCCGATTACCGACAAGGCGGCTATCCTGCAGATGGCACTTGTGAAACGCACGGAGGAGGGCTTTGTTCTTTGTGACGGATACGATGCAGGAGTCCTGTCAGGCGGCGGGGCTATGATGGGCGGCCTTCTGGGCGGCCTTCTGGGTATTCTGGGCGGCCCGCTCGGAGTGCTTATGATGAGCTCCTGGGGAACACTGGCGGGGCATCTTGCAGGCACCGCGGATGAGCTGGATCTAGCAACCCTGATTGAAAAGGTTGCCAGCAAAATGGTCGAGGGCGAGATTTCTCTGATCGTGCTGGCAGAGGAGAAGGAAGAAGGGGAACTGGATGCAAGGCTTGGCAAGTTTGATGTCATGATCGCCCGTTTTGATGCCGCAGTCATTGCCGACGAGGTGGAAGAGGCCGAGAAGATCGAGGCGGAAAATGACCGCAAGGCTCTTGAGGATTTCCATGAGCGTATGGAAGCTGACCGCCAGGCAAAGGTCGAGGCCAGACGGGCAGAGATCGACGCGAATTTCGAAAAATACTACGCAGATAAAGTCAAGAATGCGTCTGCATACGTTTAAGCAAGGCAGAACGAAAGAAATTCATTTAAAAAGACAGGGAACGGTTATCCGTTCCCTGTTTTTTAGTACCGTAATAAAGTCTCAAAACAAGTTCGGCAAGGTGTGGAAGAACGGTCAGCGAAGGATATATTCCTTCAGCTTTTCATAGATCAGTTCTTCATCCGGCGGACAGCCGGGGATATTAAAATCAAAGCCGGATGTGCAGCGGCCAACGCCGAGTAGACCTGTTTTCCCCTGCATTCCCTGACCGATGCCAATGGGAACACCGAGTCGGTCTAAAAGTCCCTCATCCTGAAGCCTCCATAAGGCGCCTGTCAGATTGGCGTAGCAGGCGCTGCAGGAGTCGATGTCATCTACAGCATAGGAAACGTCGAGAAGCTGTCTGGTCCTGGGAAGCTCGGCATCCTCAGGCTTGTCCCCGAGGACACGGATATCCGCCGAGGAAAGGTCGGTACTGCCGATCCCTAAGCCTTCCGACATTTTCACATAGGGAACGTCATCTGCCGTAAGCCCCAGAAGCCTGCAGGCGTAGCTGTCCGTAAGGACGGGGTCAAGCGCTGCCATGATGCAGTTTCGTACGACAGGGTTTCCGCCCTCCTCGAAATCCAGATCGCCGCAGATATGATCGACCACGATGAAATCCTGGCGGATACCGGCTTGCAGATGGGCGATCGGCTTATGAAGCCCCATGCGGTGAAAACGGGACTTTTCACGGTTCGGCAGGAGCCCTTTGAGGTTTTTGAGGGCACAGGTCATCTTTGTCTGACAGTGGCCCTTCAGTACAGGCACATTGATGAGGAAATCAAAGCGGTCACAGACATCCGTGATCTCCAGCCGCATTCCGGCGCAGTCCACACCGTGCCGGTTTTCTTTCTGTGTATCGATAAACGGAACACCATAGGTTTCACAAAGCTCACGGTATCCGCAGTATTCATATGCCTCCGAGGTGCGGTCTCCTACCCAGGAGCCTTCGGCAATGAGAATCCTGTCAAAGCCTTCGGTTCTGAGATACTCGATGATCCCCGCCACGATCTCGGGATGGGTCGTAGCGCCGTACTCTGCAGGCGTCGGTGCCAGAAGGTTCGGCTTGATGCAGATCCTTTTTTCCTTATCTCCGATCAGTTCGCTAAGCCCCGCTTCGGTGAGGAGCCGGATCGTCATTTCTTTATAGTCTGTTCCGTAGATCTTCAGGATCTGATTATGTTTCATGGCTTTCCTTTCGAAATCATATCCGTATGTCCGGATCATACGCCGGCGGACGGATATTTTCAAGGAAGTTCCGGTTTATTTCTGCCAGATTCCGTTTTCATTGAGATAGAAGGTATCTACCCACTCATTTCTTGCCATTTCGCCCGATCCTGCCCTGAAGTAATACCAGTTGCCGCGGATCTCGGTCCAGCCGGTGGCCATGTGTCCGTTTGCGTCTACATAGTAGGTATTGCCGTTCCAGATCACGAAGGTGTCCGTCAGAACTTTGCCGTAAGTAGCGGAGGAAGGATTGGCATCCAGATAATACCAGGCGTCATCATAGAGCCATCCCGCGATCATGGCGCCGCTCGTATCCAGATAATATCTGCCGGTGGGGGAGTCGTACCAGCCGGTACGCATCCTTCCCATCTCATCAAAGGCATACCACTGCCCGGAGATCAGCTCCCAGCCGTTGCTCTTGAAATGTCCGTCCGGAAATTTATAGTACCAGAAGCCGTTGTTGTCGATCCAGCCGGCCTTTCCCGTGGTTGCTCCCTCAACTGCGGAGAGCGTGCCGTCATTGCCTGCCGTAAGGATCTCGTCCCATTCGGCGCCGGCCCCGCTGGAAACCTCATCGCTGCTGATCTGAAGCGGATCCGAGGTGACCCAGGAGGAAGCCTTTGCATAGGCCTTCTGCTCTGTGGTATGCGGAACTGCGCGGACCTTTACCGTATACTTTCCGGCAACCGTCATATAGGGGTAGAAGTTGTAGCTGGTGCCGCTGAAGCCTTCGAGCTCCTTGATGGTCGTGCCGCCGCGCCTTAACTGCAGGTCATAATAGCCGCTTCCGTTGGAGGAGGCATCCCATTTCGCAAGACCGGGCTTGGTTCCGGTCTCACTCCACCAGATCTCATCCGGCTCTTCGTACTGCCCCTTGACGCCTGCGAGCTCGATGGTAAGCGTCAGCTTGGAGTTCGTCCTGCTGACTGAGGTGCAGCTTGCGGATCCGCCGCTGATAGTGACATTTTTAGCGGTAAACTCCGTTTTGAAGCTTGTGTTCTCGGGGTCCGTCAGCTCGAGGACTGCCCGGAACTTGATCACCTCGCCCATGGTAAGACCGCGGGTCGCACCGCTCTGGAGCTTGAGATCTGTAAGCTCATACTGGGTCGAATCCACCCAGACACCGACCTCGCCTGCCTCAGGCTCATCCTGCACGAGCTTATTCTGTGCGAAAAAGTCCCCTGCATTTACATTGCTTTTGACATGGATCGTAACGCTGTTCACCTTGGAAGCAGTCGCTGCAAGGGAGCTTAAGCCAAACAGGCTGCACATGAATACAGCAGCCAGGCAAAGGAATCCGTAAATCTTTCTGCTCTTCATTGAAACACCTTTTCTTCCTCCGGACGCTGTTTTGTAAACATGCTGCAAAACCCTGCCCGGTACTTTTATCATAAGGCAGAGCAAATGGCGGTGCAACTTACGGTTCATTGAACTATCTTACGATTTTTCTTTCGGACTGACAGCTTTCCTTTATAAAAAAAAGATCGGTTCGGCAGGTGATGCCTCGGGCATCGCGAGCCATTACCTATAGAATGGTGAAACGGCGAATTCGTGAGGAGCGGTTTCCTTGTGTATGTTTATGAAAAGACAGATCCTGGTTGTCCAGGCTGCAGCGCGAGGAGTATAATGAAAAAGAACGGCAGCTGTTTTGCACAGGAAACAAAGCTGCAGGATGGAAAGAAGCCTGTAAGCATTCCCTGCGCAGATAATACCGGATGTAAGGAGGAAAGGACCATGACCGAAGAGGAGAAGATTTTTGCCGGAAAGCTTTTTGATCTGACAGACCCAGCGCTTTTAAAGATCAAGCATGAAACGCATGCCGCATGCCAGCGCTATAATCAGCTGGATGAATGGGACCCGGAGAGAAAGGAGATCCTCCTGAATATCCTTGGAAAGGTGGGTGAGAATCCGCGCTTTCAGGGACCGATGCAGATCAATTACGGAAAGCATATGTTTATCGGTGACAACTTTATCTCCAATTTTAATTTCACGGCGATGGATGACGGTCCGATCTATATCGGAAACAATGTCTCCATCGGGCCCAATGTTTCCCTGATGGCGACCAATCATCCCCTGATCGCTTCGGAAAGAGTAACGCATCTTTCCGATGGGCGGCGGATCGTGACGGAGTTTGCCCCTCCGATCAGGATCGAGGATGACGTCTGGATCGCCTGCAATGTTACGGTGATCGCCGGGGTGACGATCGGAAAGGGCGCAGTGATCGGAGCCGGCAGTGTGGTCACCAGAGATATTCCCGCAGGATATGTGGCTGCGGGAGCACCGGCGCGGCCTCTTTATAAGATCACGGATGAGCACAGCATGCGGCATCTGGTCGCGGAGGAAGACAGGGAGAAGTATGCACACTTCTTTAACTGAGCGGATTCCGAATGTTTTTAGTGATTTTGGAGTGCTCTGCACGAAAAAATCACGTGGCTAATGTGAAACAAGCCCATTTGTCGGGCAACTCTTGAAATGAAGCAGAGGCTGAAAGCACTCCTTAAAAAAGAGGTACTGATGACAAGAGAACAGGCAGAAAACGCAGTATATATAGCGATCAGCGTCGGGGAGGGACTGCTTCAGAACGGAGCCGAGGCAGCCCGCGTGGAGGATACGGTCAGCCGGATCCTGACCGCCTACGGCGCGACCCGCGCAGATGTTTTTTCCATCACCTCCAGTCTCGTGGTGACGGCACATTTCGGAGATTTTAACACGGTCACACAGACACGGCGCATTACATCCCTCCGGACGGATATGGAGAGGGTGTGTCAGCTGAATCAGCTTTCGAGAGACATCTGCAATGCGGTTCCGGTACTTACGCCAAAGGAAGTGCTGCCACGCCTGAAAAGGATCTTTGAAGGACCGGGCTCCCCGGAGCTCCTGCAGATCTTAGGCTACGCACTGGTTTCGGGTTCCTTTACGGTTTTCTTCGGCGGAGATGCAGCGGACTGTCTTGCTGCAGCGGGCATCGGTGCGGTTTTAAAGCTTGTGGACACTGTTCTCGGAAAGGGGATCAGCAACCGCCTGCTGCTGGCGCTGCTGTGGTCTCTTGCCGGCGGTATTCTGGCCCACATCGCGGTAAGCTTTGGGATCGGACATCACAACGATCTGATCAGTATCGGAAATATCATGCTCTATATTCCCGGCATTGCGTTTACCAACTCGATCCGGGATCTGTTTTACGGGGATACGATCAGCGGCGTCATCCGTTTCCTGGAATCGGTGATCCTTGCGATCACGATCGCGATCGGATTCACGGCAGCAGGGCTGATCCTGTAAGATAGGAGGAGCAGGATGGAACAGGAGCTGATCACAAAGATCATACAGCTTATCGCGGCAACGCTGGGCTCGGCGGGCTTCGGGATCGTCTTCAATATCCCGAAGGAAAAAATGCTCCCTGCTGTGCTCGGAGGATTTGTGTCATGGCTTTCATACCTGATATGCGTGGGGGCCGGCTGCAATGAGTATCTTGCCGGCTTTCTTGCCGCTGCGTTGACGACAGCCTATGCGGAGATCTCCGCAAGACTCACCAAAGCCCCTGCGATCATGTACATCGTGGTCGGGACCGTTCCGCTGATCCCGGGAGCAGGACTGTACCGGAGCATGTTTGCCATGCTCCGTATGGATATGGTTACGGCAAGACAGCAGGGGATCTATGCCCTTTTGTTTGCCTCCTCCATGGCTGCCGGCATTGTCCTGACAACGCTTGCCGACCGTCTGTTCCGGCAGTATGGGAAACGATTTGCAAAACAGCAGTTATGAAACAGACAGTGTGAAATAGAAGCGTTGTAATGAAAAACGCTTTGGACGATTGCCGCTCAGAGAAAATATGGAAGAGATCATTCGAAAAAAATACTGCTTTACAGGCAGAGTGCAGGGAGTCGGTTTCCGCTACCGTGCGATCCATTCGGCATCAATGCTTGGCGTCACCGGATGGGTGCAGAATGACTGGGACGGCAGCGTGAAGATGGAAGCGCAGGGAACCAGGGACCAGCTGGAAAGACTGCTGGAAATGATCGGAAACGGGAGATATATCGAGATCGAAGCGTTTACGGCGGAGCGGATCCCGGTGCAGGAAGACGAGCGCGGGTTTTCTGCAGGTAGAAACCTGTAGCCGGACAGGAGTGATTACTGAAGGGCTGATCGAATCAGCGCTTCCTTAAACAAGTGAAGACAGCAAGAAGCCGAAGACCGTAATGGCCTTCGGCTTCTTTAATCATCTGGTTTATGACGATTTAGTTGTATCCCGGAACATGGAGACCGGGAGCAATGATCAGACCCGGAACGATGCCTGCGGGTGCAGCGCTTTCAGAAGCGGCTGCAGTTCCGTCGGAATTGACCGGAGCATAGATGACAGCGGTGTTATTAACAGCCGGAGCGCTCTCAGCAGCTGCCGGAGCTTCCTCGGTCTTGACCGGAGCGTAGATCAGGCCGGTAACAGTAGCGGACGGAGCTGCGGTGCTTTCAGAAGCAGCGACCTCTTCGGTCTTGACGGGAGCATAGATCAGGCCGGTAACAGTAGCGGACGGAGCTGCGGTGCTTTCAGAAGCGGCAACTTCTTCAGTCTTGACCGGAGCGTAGATCAGGCCAACGACCTGGGTTGCGGCCGGAGCAGCTTCGGAAGCAGCAACTTCCTCGGCTTTGACCGGAGCATAGATGACAGCAGTGTTGCTGGCGACCGGAGCACCCTCAGAAGCAGCGGGAGCTTCCTCAGTCTTCACCGGAGCATAGATGAGGCCAACGACCTGGGTTGCAGCCGGAGCAGCTTCGGAAGCAGCAACTTCCTCGGTCTTCACCGGA
>Ga0256404_1003072_pt1 | contig 35180 bp, 33 predicted proteins | sample RumenRJG_01DNA_FD_185990 | JGI IMG/M metagenome (GOLD analysis project Ga0256404, IMG submission 185990) | Bovine rumen microbial communities from Lethbridge, Alberta, Canada - RJG_01 | ecosystem: Host-associated > Mammals > Digestive system > Stomach > Rumen | place: Canada: Alberta | collected... | reverse complement strand
CCCTTCTTGACTACCTCGATCTTCTCGATTCTTGGTGAGTGGAGCGGGAATGTCTTCTCTACGCCGATTCCGTTTGACAGCTTTCTTACTGTGAAAGTCTCATTGACTCCGCCGTGCTGTCTCTTAAGTACGTAACCCTCGAATACCTGGATTCTTTCTCTCTGGCCCTCGACGATCTTTACGTGTACACGCAGTGTGTCACCAACGTTGAACTGTGGGATGTCATCCCTTTTGTAATCCATTGTGATCTGGTCTAAAATATTCACGTTATTCTCTCCTTCCTCTCATGACGTTCTTGAGGAATCCAGACCGATCATCGTCTGCCCCAGAGGACCGCCCGTAATAACATTCAGCTGTCAGACTATGCTCGCCACATGCACCAGGCACTACGCCGGCCAGCCGCACAGCCCGATTAGAATATCACACACATAATGCGAATTCAAGCATTTTTTCATTTTTTTCTGCAAAAGCGGGCTGCTTTGCGCAGAAGTGACAGTCATAACCGTCTGTTTTGCCATGGATCGTGCCGGTATGAGTGGAAAATGTGTCAAAAAGGACCGTCCCCAATGACACATCAGGCTCTCGGGTGGGTGCGGTTGAATACGTCCTTGACATGGATATCTGTGACTGAGAGATATGCGATGCCGACTGACATGTCTTCGAAGCCCATCAGCTCCTGCAGTGTCTTGAGGTCGCCGCCGTTCTGGAGAATGTGCACGGCGAAACTGTCTCTTAAGATCAGCGGTGTCATGCGGTCTCCTATACCGATCTCGCTGCCGTAGTCCTTGAGGATCTTCCATATTCCCTGTCTTGTCAGGGCATCTCCTCTGAGATTGATAAAGACGTAGTCATCGTCTTCGTGTTCCCTTCCCTTGAGCTCGTCATAAGCCTTGTCGAAATACTCTGACATGGCAGCTCTGGCATATCTGCCGAGCGGGACTATCCTGCTTTCATCGTTTGAGTCTCTCAGTGTGACAAAGCTCATTCTGAGGTTGACATCATCGAATCTAAGTCTTACGACCTCTGTTACTCTGGCACCTGTACCGTACATGAACTCGAGAAGAGCTCTGTCTCTGATACCCTTCGCGGTATCATCAGGAAGAGCCAGAAGCTGCTCGATCTCTTCGACTGTAAGATACTCTATCTGCCTCTTGTCACCCTTTGCAGAGCGGACCCTTGTGAACGGATTGCCTGTTCTGAGCCCTTTCTGTATCTCAAATTCATAGTAATTCCTGATAGCAGATATCTTTCTGTTGATAGTCGGCTTGGACTTGTTGTCCCTGTTGAGCTCAAGAACGTATGCAACGGCATCGCTGTCGGTGCACTCTGTCAGGCTTGCAATGCCCCTGCCGTTCAGGAATTTCTCGAATGCCTTAAGATCCCTCTCATAAGCAACGAGAGTGTTTTCAGCTTTACGCTTTTCGTTTCTCATATACTCGATATAATCACGCATATCATATCTCCCCTGCCTGTCTGGCAAATAATATACCGATTATTGTTTTACCGTCCTGGATCTTTCCCTCAGCGATGAGTTCGATGATCCTGTCCGCATCGATCCATTCGAGATCGATGCATTCATCCCTGTCGAGGTGCTTCTCACCCTTCGTCAGGTTCTTGCAAATATAGATATGAAGGTGCTCGTTAGAGTACCCGCATGTCGGATAAAAAGAAATGAGATGTCTCACATCAGCTGCATGGTATCCGGTCTCTTCCGCCAGTTCTCTTGTTGCGGTCACCAGAGGTTCCTCCCCCGGATCAGCCTTTCCGGCAGGAAGCTCCAGGAAATCCGATTCAAGCGCCTTGCGGAACTGCTTCTCCATCAGGATCTTTCCGTCCTCAGAAACAGCCACCATGATCGAGCCGCCGGAATGTTCAACGATATCCCTTACAGACTCTCCGCCGACAGTATCGACAACATGCTTTCTGACCCTGAAGACCGGACCTTCGTATACTATCTCACTTCTTATCGTTTTCTCTTCGTATGACATTGCTTTGTCCTGTCCGTTAACTGATTGCTATATAAGATCCAGTGCCCCGGCCAGCTCATAAAGGAATACGAGCTTCCATCTTTTCCATGTATTAGGATGGGCAAAATCGCCAAAAGGCGCCTTATTGATGATATTGTCAAGTAAACCTTCGCGGTAAACTTCCGGTATGCTGTTCAGTGCAAGTTCCATACACTCAAGCTCATGTGCAGCGTGATGTATGGCCGCATCAGATACTACTGCCGCATCGGTCACAGTCTCCTCATTCCAGGTGAATTCCGCATTTTCATCAAGCAGAGACGCGAGTCTCTCCAGCCTGCTGCGGTCTCTGACGATCCATACGCATCTGTAGTACACCTCCCTGGGCAGCTTTATGTCGCTGCCGGGCGCATCCCTGTATGCTCTCTTGCTGTCCATCACATTTCTCCTAAGGTCTGTGATATCTGGAGAAGTCTCTGTTCAGATAGTCTGAGTGAAAATCCGAGCCCCTTGTTATCATAAGGCCGTGTTTCACAGCATATTCCCTGAGAGCCTCAGCCTGCACATCATCCGCAGAAGGATGATAGCATTCAATGCCGTCTATCCCGTACTCGAGCATCCTTTCAAGAATTATGACAAGTCTCTCTCTGAACTGATTATATGTTTCATCCAGATGTCTCTGCTCCATAGGGTGGGCCATTACAGCAAGGCCTCCCGCCTTATGGATGAGATCCACCACCTCCTCCGAGGACAGGGTCTTCTTGCGGATCCTCCTCATTGAAGGTTCTCTGAAAACAGTGTTGAACGCTTCCTGGTTGCTTGACAGATAACCCTTCTTTACCATAACTGTAGCAAATGTAGGTTTTCCTATAAAGCGACCATCATTCACCTTCATTATATCATCAAGGGTCATGCTGTAGCCCATCCTGTTGAGCTCTGCAAGCATGGCATCATTCCGGGCCGCCCTTTCAAGAAGTATGTTGTCCAGAGCATCAGTCATCTCAGGACATTCCGGATCGAATCCGTATCCCAGTATATGAAGATCCCTTCCGAGCGGATCCACTGAGTCAAACTCTATACCGGGTACCAGGGTTATATCTTTATCACGGGCATAATCCATCCCGACAAGCGAGCCTTCTATTCCGTCATGGTCTGTTATCGATATCAGGCGGTACCCTTCGGACGCCCATCTGTCGATAACCGCCTCCGGAGTCAGGACCCCGTCTGAAAAGCACGTATGGATATGCAGGTCTTTCTTTACATCTGACTGGAGCAGTTCTCTGAGTTCTTCATTTGTCCATTTTTCTTTGCTGAACAAAACTCTTTTCTTCCTTTCAGATTTACAGCGTCTCCACGTCAGTCTCATCGAGATAGCTTATATAAGGAAGTCCTCTGTACTTCTGGTCATAATCGAGACCGTATCCTATAACGAAAAGATCGTCTACCTCGAATCCTACATAATCAGCGTGAAGATCCGCCACTCTTCTCGACTCCTTGTTGAGCATGGTGCAGATCTTTACAGACTTCGGACCTCTTTCCTCAATCTTGGCCGTGAGGTATTTGAGAGTGTTGCCCGTGTCAATGATGTCCTCAACTACGATGATGTGCTTGTTGTACATATTGATGCGGGGTTCATATGTGATCTTGACAACGCCGGAGCTTGTCGTGGATGAACCGTAGCTGCTGGCAGTAATGAAGTCCACTTTGGAATCAACAGTGGTATACTTCATGATATCCACAAGCCATGGAACAGATCCCTTCAGTGTTCCGAGGAAGATAACCTCTTCGCCCTCATAATCCTTGTCGATCTGCTTACCGATCTCTTTAGCTCTTTTTGTGATTTCCTCCTGTGAGAACAGGACCTTGCCGATCTGTTTCTTTTCCGCCATTACGTGCTCCTTATGATTCATTCATACGGCCTTATCAGCCTTCAATACGTGCCGCAAGCAGTCTCTCTATCTCTGCGAGCAGCTCCTTCTCACCTGTCTTCTTAAGTGCGGAAACAGGTATAACGACATCTCCCTTTCCCATATCAAGAGTCTTTCTTATCTCTTTGATATTCTTAGCCCTTTCGTTGCTGCTGACCTTGTCAGCCTTGGTAGCGACTACGATACCGTCGAGTCCGTAGTATCTGAGGTAATCGTACATCTGCACATCCTGTGCGCTCGGCTTGTGCCTTATGTCCACAAGCTGTACGACCTTGACGAGATCCGTCCTGTTTTCAAGGTAGGACTCCATCATCTCGCCCCATTTCTCGCTTTCGCTTCTGCTGATTTTGGCAAAACCATAACCCGGCAGGTCGACGATGCGGAAGTCGTATTTCGTCTCTCCGTCGTCACTTTTCGCACTGCAGCGGTAAAAGTTTATCGTCCTCGTCTTGCCGGGGCTGCCGGAGACTCTTGCGAGGCTCTTTCTCCCGGTGATGAGGTTGAGAAGCGAAGACTTTCCTACGTTGGACCTGCCTGCAAAAGCGATCTCCGCCACCCCTTCAGGCGGATACTGCTGGCGCTTTACAGCAACAGTTTCAAGTTCAGAATTATTTATCTTCATACTATTTTATTACTACAGGTATTACTTCCTCGAAGTTCTCAACAGGTATGAACTCGATGTGCTTCCTGACAGATGCAGGGATGTCCTCGAGATCAGGCACGTTTTCCTTAGGAATGATTATCTTTCTGATACCCTGTCTGTAAGCAGCAAGTGCCTTTTCCTTGAGGCCTCCTATCCTGAGAACATTTCCTCTCAGAGTTATCTCACCTGTCATGGCAACTCTCTTGTCAGCCTTGCGGTCTGTAAGCAGTGAGAACAGTGCAGAGCACATGGTTATACCTGCTGACGGTCCGTCCTTAGGCGTAGCTCCTTCAGGGATATGGATCTGTATATCATAGTCCTTGAAGATATCCTTGCTGATCTTATATGTCGAGGCAATGGATTTGATGTATCCGAGAGCTGTCTGGGCTGACTCCTTCATAACATCTCCGAGCTGACCTGTCAGGACCAGTCTGCCTGTTCCCGGCATCTTGACAGTCTCGATCGTAAGAGTGACTCCTCCGACAGAAGTCCATGCGAGCCCCGTAGTGACTCCGACTTCAGGTTCAAGAGAACCTATGTCTTCAAGGAATACCCTCTTGCCGATGTATTTTGAAAGGTTTCTCGGTGTGATCGTATTCTTTCTCTGTTTGCCGCTTACGATGTTTCTCGCTGTCTTGCGGCATGCATTGCCTATCTCCCTTTCGAGATTACGTACGCCGGCTTCCCTTGTGTAATACTCGATGATGTCTCTTACGGCAGCCTCTGAAATGCTCAGCTGAGACCTTCTGATACCGTTCTCCTTCATCTTCTTAGGCACAAGGTAGTCCATCGCTATCCTTACCTTCTCCTCGGCAGTGTAGCTTGAAAGCTCGATGACTTCCATTCTGTCGAGCAGCGGTCTCGGGATAGTGGACGTAGTATTGGCAGTAGTGATGAACATCACCTTGGACAGATCGAACGGTACTTCCAGATAGTGATCAGTGAAAGTGCTGTTCTGTTCAGGGTCAAGGACTTCGAGAAGAGCCGATGCAGGGTCTCCTCTGAAATCGCTTCCTATCTTGTCCACTTCGTCGAAGAGGAACAGCGGATTGTTTGTTCCCGCCTCAACGATATTGTTTATGACTCTGCCCGGGATAGCCCCTATATATGTACGTCTGTGACCTCTGATCTCAGCCTCGTCTCTTACACCGCCGAGAGACATTCTTACGAATTCTCTTCCTGTCGCTCTTGCAATGGAGCGCGCGATGGAAGTCTTTCCTACTCCCGGAGGTCCAACAAGGCAGATGATAGGTCCCTTGTTTTCCTTAGTCAGGTGCTGAACGGCGAGATTCTCAAGGATCCTCTCCTTGACCTTCTCGAGACCGTAATGATCCTCGTTCAGTATCCTCTCTGCTCTCTTAAGGTTGTTATTGACTTTGGATGAGTTGTGCCACGGCAGGTCAAGAATGGTCTCGATATATGTCCTGCTTACATTGGCATCCGGACTCATCGGATTCATCTTGGCGAACTTGTCTATCTCTTTGCGGATCTTGGTATCCGTCTTTTCATCAAGAGCGAGCTCAGTGAGCTTATCCTTCCAGACCCTGGCTTCATCATCGATGTCCTCGTCTTCACCGAGTTCCTCCTTGATGACCTGAAGCTGCTCCCTGAGATAGTACTCACGCTGCCCTCTGTTCATGTTCTTGACTACTCTGTTGTTGATCCTCCTGGCAATGGAAAGAATATTGTTTTCCCTGCCTATGATGTCGATAAGGTGTCCTATCCTCATCTTGACCGAATCAATATCCAGAAGAGTCTGTTTGATATCATAGTCCACATCGATCTCATTGGCGATCAGGCTACACATCAGAGCAGGATCAGTGATACCCTCGATCAGTGATCTGCCTCCGTTTCCGTCCTGTCCGCTCTGTTCGAGATACTTGGAATATATCTGTCTGAGCACTCTGATATTGGCCTGAAGCTCGATATCATCCGTGTCGTCATCGTAATCTTCCGCAAATACATAATTTGCGCGCAGCATATCGCCGCTTTCATATATGTCAGTTATCCTTACTCTGCTTTCAGCCACAACAAGAACGCGGACATAGTCATCATTCCGCTTTACTACCTGTCTGACCTTGATAAGGCAGCCGGTAAGGTAACAGTCCTCCTGCTGAGGTTCGTTGACTGTGACATCTCTCTGTGCAGACACGACAAGATACTTGTCGGAGCTCATTGCAGAGTCGATAGCGGCAAGGGACTTATCCCTTCCGATATCGAACCCGACTATGGTGCCGGGGAAGAAAGTCTGTCCTCTCAGAGGAATGTACGGCATTCCGCTGTTGACGATTTGTTCTTCTGCCATTTATGCTTCCTTCTTAACTTTCTTTTCAGACTTCTCAGCCTCATCACGCTTCCTGATCTTCACAGGTTCAGCACCGTCCTCAACGACTTCACGTGTGATGATAACCTTGGTAACATCATCTTCGGACGGTATCTCGTACATGAGGTCAGTCATGATACTTTCAAATATTCCTCTCAGGCCTCTTGCTCCGGTGTTGAGGGACAGAGCCTTCGCAGCAATTGCGCTGACTGCTTCATCGTCCACTTCAAGCTCCACATCGTCCATGGCAAAGAGTGTCTGATACTGCTTTATAAGCGAATTCTTAGGCTCCCTGATTATCCTGACAAGTGCCTTCTCAGACAGCTCACTCAGAGCAACTGTCACAGGAAGTCTTCCTATCAGCTCAGGAATGAGTCCGAACCTGAGAAGATCCTCCGGCTGCACCTTGAGCAGGATATCCTCATCGGAGACATCAAGGAGTTCGTCCTCCTGGTTGAAGCCGATGACCTTGCTTCCGAGTCTTACCTTGATTATCTTGTCAAGACCTGTGAAAGCGCCGCCGCAGATGAAGAGGACGTTCTTGGTGTCGAAGTGTATGAATTCCTGATTAGGGTGCTTGCGTCCTCCCTGAGGCGGAACATTGGCTATCGTTCCCTCAATTATCTTGAGGAGAGCCTGCTGAACACCCTCGCCGCTTACATCACGTGTGATCGATGTATTCTCAGACTTACGTGCGATCTTGTCTATCTCATCAACATAGATTATTCCCTTCTGAGCTCTCTCAAGGTCGCCGTCAGCTGCCTGATACAGTCTCAGCAGAATATTTTCAACGTCTTCGCCGACATAACCGGCTTCGGTAAGCGATGTTGCATCAACGATAGCAAAAGGCACATCAAGGATACGCGCAAGAGTCTGCGCGAGCAGTGTCTTTCCGCTTCCCGTAGGTCCCAGCATTAGGATGTTGCTCTTGCTGAGCTCTATAGTTTCAGGATCCTTTACGGCATGTGTCTCCAGATGCCTTATCCTCTTATAGTGATTGTAGACTGCAACTGCCAGGCTCCTCTTGGCAGGGTCCTGCTCGATAACATAGTCATCGAGTTCTGCCTTGATCTCGGCCGGCTTTGGAAGTCTGTCAGACTTTTTTCTCCTCTTTGACGGGCTCTGGCTCTCCTCTTCGATCATGGCTTTTGCCAGATCGATGCATTCGTTGCATATGTAGACATCAGGTCCTACAACGATTTTGCGGACCTGAGAGTTGGTCTTTCCGCAGAAAGAGCATCTGATCTCATTTCTGTCTGCCATTTTGACTCCTTAAATTAAAAATGTCAGTGTTTGTCGATGACCTTGTCAATAAGGCCGTACTCAGCTGCTTCAGCTGAAGACATGTAGTTGTCTCTGTCGGTGTCCTTCTCAATTACTGACAGCTTCTGTCCTGTCGCATCAGCGAGGATCTTATTCAGCTTGTTCTTGATGCCGACAATGTGATCTGCCGTGATCTTGATGTCAGAGGCCTGACCCTGGAAACCGCCGAGCGGCTGGTGGATCATGATCTCTGAATTAGGCAGAGCGTATCTCTTGCCCTTGGTTCCGGCAGCGAGCAGTACTGCTCCCATACTTGCAGCCATTCCTACACATATAGTGCAGATATCCGGCTTGATGAAATTCATAGTATCGTAAATAGCAAGTCCTGCAGTGACCATTCCGCCCGGAGAGTTGATATATATGTTGATATCCTTCTCCGGATCCTGTGCCTCGAGGAAGAGAAGCTGTGCCACAACAACGCTGGCTGTATGCTCAGTTATCTCATCGTCGATAAAAATGATCCTGTCGATCAGGAGCCTGGAATAGATATCATATGTCCTTTCGCCCTGACCGGTCTGCTCTACTACATAAGGAACGTAATTCATACTGATCCTCCTAATTTCTTTTATTTCAAAGCCCGGAGAGAACAGAGCTCTCTCCGGTCCTTATCCACGCTTTGATTCAGTTCGGCTGATCCGGAATTACTTCTCCTCAGCCTCTTCCTTCTTCTCTGTCAGAACAGCGTTCTCAAAGAGGAAGTCGATAGCCTTCTTGGTCTGAGCATCTTCCTTGAAGTAGTTCTCAGTCTCAGCTCCTGCCATCTCCTTGACCTGGTCAACAGTCATTCCGTACTGTTCACCGAACTCTGTCATGAGCTTTTCGACCTCAGCTGCATCAGCCTCGAGGTTCTCCTGTCTGATGAGGTTCTTGAGAAGGATCCTTGTTCTTACTCTCTTCTCAGCCTCAGGCTTAGCCTCTTCTCTAACGTCATCGATGGTCTTTCCTGTCCACTCCATGTACTGCTGGAGTCCGAGACCCTGTGTTGCCAGGTTCTGGTTCATGTCATAGATGATGTTGTCGATCTCGTTTCTGATCATTACTTCAGGAACATCGATCTCGTTTGCTTCATACAGCTTCTCAAGAGCTCTGTCCTTCATGAGGGACTCGTCTCTTGCATCAGCGTTCTCCTGCAGCTTCTTCTGAAGGTCAGCCTTGTACTCATCAAGAGTCTCGAATTCACTTACATCGCTTGCAAGCTCATCATCGATCTCAGGGAGGATCTCCTTCTTGATCTCGTGGATCTTGCACTTGAAGAGTGCTTCCTTGCCTGCGAGCTCTTCTGCATGATAGTCCTCAGGGAATGTAACTGTAACGTCAACATCTTCACCTGCGTCCTTGCCTTCAAGCTGCTCTTCGAATCCAGGGATGAACTGTCCGCTTCCGAGCTTGAGCTCGAAATTCTCAGCTGTTCCGCCTGAGAATGCCTCACCGTCAACGCTTCCTTCGAAGTCGATGATCACAGTGTCACCGTTCTCGGACTTACGGTCCTCAACAGCTTCCATTCTTGCCTGGCTCTTCTGTACTCTCTCGAGCTCTTCCTGAACTTCCTTGTCGCCGATGACTGTCTCAAACTTCTCGACCTCAAGTCCCTTGTAGTTCTTTACCTCGAGCTCAGGGAATACCTGAACGCTTCCGCTGATAACAACAGGCTCACCGTTCTTGATTTCAGGGGATTCAAGTGAAGGCTGTGCGATAACCTCGATGTCCATCTCCTTTACTGCATCATAATATCCGTTCTCGAGAAGCTTGTTGAGTGCTTCATCCCAGAAGATATCATGTCCGTAATAGTTCTCAATGATCTTTCTTGGTGCCTTGCCCTTGCGGAATCCGTCAACAGAGAATTTGCTTCTGTTGTCAAGATATGCCTTGTTTACAGCATCTTTCCACTCATCAGCAGAAAACTCGATGTTGAATTTTACGATTCCGTTCTCCTTTGAAATCTGTGTTGCCTTCATTTGAATTGTTCCTCCGTTTATAATAATTGTTTAAAGTATCTGATTAATGCGGCGCAGCAGTTCTGCGCCTTCTGATTCAGGCTGTAGCTCTCTGCAGCTTGGACCTGTCCTCAGTCTCCAGTCCGTACTTGTCCCTGATAAAATTGGCGAGTGCTATGAAGTCTTCTTCATCGCCGTAATACCATTCGATCTCCAGTTCACATACAGGTACATCGTATCCGTCGATATGATGTATAAGTCCCTCGTCTACTGAGATGCAGCTGATAGATTTGCCTGTATCGACCTTGAACTGCCTGCGTGTGTAGTCCATGCTGATCGTCTTGATCAGCTTCTTGTCCCCTGCGGCACTGTACAGCACATCGTAAGCGTCGCTGGAAATGAACAGTCCGATGTCCGGGTTTTCAGCAAATCTTTCATCATTTACAACAAGATTGAACTCCTCGCGCCTGTGGAGCCCGTCGCTTACATTCACATCCCACTTGATGGTGGCTGTGATCCTGTCGTCCTCCTGACGGATACGGTATGCGATACCGGCCTTTCTGAAATTCTGCTCAGGCGTATCAAAGTATGACGCATGCATTTCTATGGTTTCTACAGCGTCAATGCCCATCTTGTTGATTTCTGCGCTTTCAACTATTCTGTCGAAAACAGCAGTATCCTTTAAGCTGAACTTGTATTCTGTTTCCATAAAATCTCCTGACTGCAGTTTCGTATTAATTGCATAATACGCACAGCTTATTGATTGTACAAGAAAAGCTCTTAATCTTCAAGTTTTACTTTGTTTTCTTTCAGTACGCTGGTTATTCGTCCAGACTTTTGAGCTTTACCCTGAAGTCAGTTCCGGCAAAAAGCAGATCTGTCATCGAGATGAAATTCTCCGACAGGTCGCTCGCATAATATCTGTCCTGCCTGTCTGAATCATGCGCAAGCATGTCCTTTTCTCTCAGAAGTTCTGCGGCCTCACCTATTACTTCTGCGGAAGAGCTGTACAGACGGATGTGCGGATAGTGTTTTCTGATATGTTTTGCTATCAGAGGGTAATGCGTACATCCCAGGATCAGATCATGTACATCAGTCTTCTCAACGAAGTCATCCATATAATGTCTCACAGTCAGGTCCATGATCTCCGTGTCAGTAAATCCCTCTTCTATAAGAGGCACGATCGCAGGACATGCGAGACTGTGAACTTCTATATCCGGATCCAGGGCCTTGAGGCTCTTTCCGTATACATCGCTGTTGACGGTCGCCTTGGTCGCAAGCACTCCGACTTTTGTACAGCCGTCGTTTACGACCTTCCTGACAGTAGGTCCGATAACACCGAGGATCGGCATATCAGGATATCTCTCCCTCAGTGAGTCGAGAGCCCATGATGTAACGGTATTACAGGCGATGATTATCATTTTGGTATCCTTAGAAACCAGATAATCAACGATCTGAGTTGCGAACTTTCTTATGGTTTCCGGAGATTTGGATCCGTAAGGGGTACGTGCAGTATCTCCGTAATATATGACTTTCTCCTCCGGAAGCATCTTGTGCAGCTCATATACAGATGTAAGTCCGCCGAGACCGGAATCGAAAAATCCTATAGGTCTGTTATCCATTAACTGAATTATTCTCCTTTAATATATATCTCTGTCTTCTATCCCCATTTTTTGATAAGGGCTTCAATTTCAGCAGCAAATGCTCTGAGGTGCTTGTTGGACCTGCCCTGGCAGCGTCCGATCAGCTGCATGAGCTTCTCTCCTGTTGTCACGAGGTCGTTATAAGCCGATACAGCCCTCTGAGTGGATTCAGTGACCTTGTAGCCCTTGCCTGAAGGCTCCTGTCCGCTGCCGCCCTGTGCGCTCTTTCTGATGACAGGAACGATCTCAGCCTTATGTACAAGAGTGCATTCAGCAAGATCCCATACCTCACCGCTGTATGGCGCTACCGCAGGCTTTCCTGTCAGTTTTGCAGCCTCCATAGCGAAGGATTCTGTGACTTCGTTCTCACCGTGATTGATGAATACCTGTGTGGAAGGATCGACTTTGCCTATCCACTCAAGAAGGTGCTTCTTGTCAGCGTGGCTGCTGAACGAATCGATCTGTCTGATCTCTGCCCTTACCTGAATATCTTCGCCGAAGAGTTTAACGAATTCCGCGCCCTCGAGGAGCTTTGCACCAACTGTGCCCGCACTCTGGTATCCGACAATGAGCACTGTGCATTCCGGTCTCCAGAGGTTGTGTTTGAGGTGATGCCTGATCCTGCCTGCTTCGCACATGCCGGATGCGGAAATGATGATCTTAGGAGTGCTGTCCTCATTGATCATCTTGGACTCATCGCTGGATACGGAGACCTTGAGGTCCGGGAAAGTGACAGGATTGATGCCGGCATTGACGAGAGCAAGGGCTTCTTCGTCATAATAACCGTTCATTTCACTGCTGTATATATTGGTAGCTTCTACCGCGAGAGGCGAATCCACAATTACAGGGAATCCGTCATGATTCCTGACCAGGCCCTCTTCCTTGATGATCCTGATGTAGTATAGAAGCTCCTGTGTCCTGCCTACTGCGAAAGCCGGAATAACAACATTGCCGCCTCTGTCCAGTGTCTTCTGTATGGCATCAGTAAGCTCACCTACATAGTCAGGCTTCTCAGCGTGCAGTCTGTCGCCGTATGTGGATTCGCATACAACGTAATCCGCATGAGGAGGATCCTGAGGTGATCTTATGAGCGGTTTATCAAGATTACCGAGGTCTCCTGAGAACAGGATAGACTTCTCAGTATCACCTTCTTTGATCCTGAAAAGCACGTTGGCAGAGCCGAGCAGATGACCGGCATCGGTGTAGCTTATCGTCACGCCGTCGAAGATTTCTGTTTCTGTCCCATACCCTGAAGTAACGAAAAGCTTCATTGCATTCTGTACATCTTCAGTTGTATAGAGCGGAACGAATTCCTCCTCGCCGGACCGTCTTCCTTTACGGTTTCTCCACTGAGCTTCGAACTCCTGGATGTGTGCCGAATCAAGCAGCATTATCCTGCAGAGTTCCCTTGTTGCCTCGGTTGTATAAATCGGGCCGCTGTACCCATTTGCTACAAGGAAAGGAATCTTTCCTGTGTGGTCGATATGAGCATGTGTCGCTACAATAGCATCAATATCCGAAGGTGCTACCGGTATCTCGATGTTTTCAAAAATATCCGTGCCCTGTTCCATTCCGCAGTCAACAAGGATATTCCTGCCTGAAACTTCAAGAAGTGTACAGGAACCGGTTACTTCATGAGCAGCTCCGATAAAAGTGATCTTCATTGGTTTTGCCTCCGCGTGCATAAAACTATCAGTTGACCATAAAAATACAAGTTATTATAGCACGAAACACAGTGTCTGACTCACCTTTTCACATCAAAATCACATTAAAAAATTTTTGAAAAATGTTAGCACTCACTATTGACGAGTGCTAATAAAAGTGTTATAACATAGTTGTCCTGAAGAGGACATCTGAAACAGTTCAAAATAAGATTTACATATAAGGAGGCTATACTATGTTCTATCCAACACTTTTCAAAGATGATTTATTTGATGACTTCTTCGACTTCCCTACATTCAGGGATTTTGACAAGGTTGACCGCAAGCTTTACGGCAAGCACGCAAATGGTCTTATGAAGACAGACGTACGTGAGAACGAAGGAAACTATGAGCTCGACATCGACCTGCCTGGCTTCAAGAAGGACGAGATCAGCCTTACTCTCGACAACGGTTATCTGATCGTCGGAGCAGCTAAGACTGTCAATGAAGACGAAAAGGATTCAAAGGGCAAAATGCTCCGTCAGGAAAGATACTCCGGTGCAATGCAGAGAAGCTTCTATGTAGGCGACGGAATTGACGAGAACGACGTCAAGGCTAAGTTCGAAGACGGAGTCCTGAGTCTCTCCTTCCCTAAGGAGAAAGAACCTGAGATCCCTGAGAAGAAGACGATCATGATCGAAGGCTAATATAATCAGTTACATCTCCCTCATAATGAAAACCTTCATCAAAAGGTCCTGCCCGGTGCAGGACCTTTTGCGTGCAGAGAAAAAGCTCTCCGCATAACAGCGGAGAGCCGTTTCAGTAAGTATTACTCTAGAGGAGGCAACTCTGAAGTAATATATTAGCTCCTTTTTCAGTACTACTGGCAGATCACCAGCTCTGTGTTCTTATCAAAGACGTGGATCTTGTCAACGTCTACAGCAAGCTTGATATTCTCGTCTGCCTTCTTTGCGTATCTTGCAGGTACTCTGGTTACCAGTTTCTGTCCTGCATAATCAAGATAGAGGTAGGACTCAGATCCCATCATCTCGTCGAGGTCGATATATGCATCAATGGCATTTCCTTCTCCGAAGAATTGCGGCTCTGCGTGGAAGTCCTCAGGTCTTACACCGCAGACTACTGTTTTGCCAACGTACGGAGCAAGAGCCTCGTTGTTCAGTTTGAGCTTTGCCTCTCCGAAGCAGAGTGCATAGCCGTCTCCTGCCTTTTCTACTGTCGCGTCGATGAAGTTCATCTGAGGTGATCCGATGAATCCGGCAACGAAGAGATTGCAAGGATAGTCATACAGGTTCTGAGGTGTATCGAACTGCTGGATGATTCCGTCCTTCATGACACAGATCCTGTCGCCCATTGTCATGGCCTCAGTCTGGTCATGTGTTACGTATACGAATGTGGTACCCAGCTGCTTGTGGAGCTTGCTGATCTGGGATCTCATCTCAGTTCTCAGCTTTGCATCCAGGTTGGACAGCGGCTCGTCCAGGAGGAATACCTCCGGGTTACGTACCATGGCTCTTCCGAGCGCTACTCTCTGTCTCTGTCCGCCTGACAAAGCCTTTGGCTTTCTGTCGAGGTATGGCTCGAGGCCGAGGATCTCAGCAGCTGCATGAACCTTCTTGTCTATCTCTTCCTTTGGTGTCTTCGCAAGTTCCAGTGCGAATGCCATGTTCTTGTAAACCGTCATGTGCGGATACAGAGCATAGCTCTGGAATACCATTGCGATGTTTCTGTCTTTAGGAGGCACTGCGTTCATTCTCTGATCGCCTATAAACAGGTCTCCGCTTGTAATCGATTCGAGTCCTGCGATCATTCTCAGCGTGGTCGACTTACCGCAGCCTGAAGGACCTACGAGAACTACGAATTCCTTATCCTTGATCTCCATGTTGAGATCAGGTACAACGGTAACTCCGTTGTCATATGTCTTAACTACATTTTTGAATGTAATACCAGCCATTTTCTCTCCTCTCCTCTCTGACTACTCTTTGACTCCGCCGAGTGCAACACCGGCAACGATGTACTTGGACAGTGCTATGTATACTATGATGATCGGAACTATCGCTATGGTGATCAGCATGTATACCTTACCCATGTCGAACTTCAGGAAGTCCGCACTTCTCAGTGCTGCGATCAGGATCGGAAGTGTCTTCTTTGTGTTGTCCGAAATGACCAGAGCAGGAATGAAGTAGTTGTTCCAGCTCTGTACGAAAGCGAATATCGCCTGTACGGCCAGCGCCGGTTTCATGATAGGAATGACGATCCTGTTGAATGTCTTGAATTCGCCGCACCCGTCTATCCTTGCTGCTTCCACAAGTTCAAGCGGAAGGCTTGACTGCATGTAGCTGTACATGAAGTAGAATACGGCAGGCGCCGCTATCGACGGCAGGAACAGCGGAAACAGAGTATTGAGCATCCCCATCTTGGTGATCAGGTTTATGAAACCCATTGCAGATACCTGAGTAGGCATTACCAGGATCAGCATGATGAATATGAATGCAGGCTTTTTGAGCTTGAAGTTATATGCGTACAGTCCGTATGCGGTAAGTGCCGAGAAGTAAGTAGCAAGTACTGCACTCAGCGATGAAACGATCAGACTGTTCTTGATTCCCGAAAGAACCGGAATGTTCGCATCGTTAAGAACGTGCTTTAAGTTAGGAATGAATGACTTACCCGGTATGAACGAGAATCCCTTCTGGATCTGTGTGTGGTTCCTTGTTGCATTAACTACGAGGATGTAGAAGAAGAACAGACACAGGAAGGTAAGGAATATGAGGACAATGTATGCTACTACAGTCCTTACATGTGAAGGTTTCTTATCCATTGTTCTGCAGTGCCTCCTTCCTTGGTTTGAATCTGTCTCTCTTCTTGATCTTCCTGCTGTCATCTTCAGAGTTCAGCGTGAAGTATACAACGAGGCAGAGAATCGCAGCTATTATGAACAGGATGACTGATACAGCACCCGCCATGCCGTAGTTCTTACTGAACAGGTGATTGTTCAGGTACATTATCAGAGTCATCGACGTTCTGTCCGGAGTACCCTTTCCGTTGGTCAGGATCTGCGGTACATCGAACATCTGAAGACCGCCGATCATCGATGTGATCAGTACGTATACAAGGATCGGTCTGATCATCGGAAGCGTGATCCTGAAGAATGTCTGTCTAGGTGTGCAGCCATCGAGTTCTGCAGCTTCGAAAAGCGCAGGGTTTATACCCATTACAGCTGCCATGAGTAATATCGTTGTATTTCCGAACCACATTAGGAAGTTCATGAGTCCTACGAGTCCTCTGGTTCCCCATACGCTTGACAGGAACCTGAAAGGCTGTTCAAGCAGTCCGGCTGATACAAGTGCGTGGTTGACCGGTCCGTTATCTGAGAACAGTGCGAAGAACAGCATCGCGAAAGCCGAAGCCATGATCAGGTTAGGCATGTAGATAACGACCTTGAAGAACTGTTTTCCCTTGATTCTCAGACGTATATCGGTGAACCATGCAGCGAGGATGAGTGATACAATGATCTGCGGAACGAATCCGAGGAGCCACATTATGATGGTGTTCCCTGCATATTTAGGGAAGTCACTTGCGAAGAGCGCCTCATAGTTCGCAAACCCTACCGGATTAGGTCCAATGATCTTAAGACCTGAACGATAGTACTCAAAGAAGCTGTAGTAGATCGTCTGGATCAGAGGAATGAACTGGAATACCAGGAATGCGATGAAGAACGGCGCAATGAAGAGGTAGCCGTATTTCGCATAGCTGATTTCTTTTTCTTTTATATCTTTCATTCTTTCCTCCTCTCATCAGAGTAAGAGCTGCTATAATCAATACCTTTTGCAAGGTAAACGTTTTCGTTTTTTTATACAATAAGGGGTGACCCGTTAAGGCCACCCCTTTCTGTCCGGCAGAAATCCGGCCTTTTAATCTACTGTTATTGTGCAGGAATTATTCCGGCCAAACAACTGTCTTGATGTCAGGATACTTCTCTTTGATTGTCTTCTCGAAGTTAGCCTTTGCGCCATCCATGTCAACGTTGCCGTCGAAGTAATCCTTGAATGCGCCCTGGATACTTTCGTTGCATCCCTGGTCATATGGGCCAGCGTTGCTCATGTCGATCTTCTTAGCTGCTTCTACGAAGAGAGCGATGTGGTTCTGTCCGCCGAGGAAGTCTGAACCGAATTCAGGGTCATCAGCGATAGCCTGCATAGCTTCCTGGTTGTTTGTGTAGTCCTGAGTATCAAGAGTGATCTGCTTCATGATGTCAGCATTGCATGTGAGCTGCTTCATAACGTCAGCTACGAGCTCTGTGTTGTCAGTGCCTGCTGCGCCGCAGATCCATGTGCCGCCCCAGTAGTATGGCTCTGGTCCATAGCATACTGCGTAGTCACCGAAGATACCGTTGCCAACTTCAGCCTTTCCGCCCTGGTCTTCAGGAGTTTCGAGGGAGTTGCCCATCAGTGTGAAGTTGATGCCCCATGTGGAGTAGAAGAATCCGAATACGTTTCCGTCCGGACCCTGGTCCTTAGCCCATCCGTCACTCCAGAGTGAAGTCTTGTTGTTGTATCCCTTGTCAGTGAATTCCTTTGTCTGCGCAACCCACTTCATGATGTTAGGGTCTACCTTAACTTCTGTTCCGTCAACCCAAGGTGCGGATACGTTGTTGGAGAATGCACGATATGCATCGTCATAACCTGAGAGCATCTTATAGCCCTTTGCAGCAGCCTTCTCAGCTACAGCATTGAACTTATCCCAGTCAGCAAGTGCTTCCTGAACTGCATCAGGATCGTCTGTTCCGAGAACGTCCTTAGCGATGGATCTTCTGTAAGCGAAGAGTCCCGGTGTAGCCTGCCATGTTGTTCCCTTGATTGCTCCGTTGGAGTCAGTAACGATGTCCTTTGTGTACTGATACTGCTGAGCCATGTCGTCATCAGTCAGTCCGAGATCCTTTACATCCATTGTGTAATCAGAGTCAACATACTTGAGTGCATAGTCTGCCTCTACCAGGAAGATATCGATCTTGTCATCAGGTGCTGCGTCAGCCTGCTTGAGCAGTGCCTCGTCCAGCTTGTCCTGATAGTTGTTGTTCTCGTTAGGATTGATGGTCCACTTAACAACTGTTCCATCTTCAAGTGTAGTTGTGGACTTGTCTTCAGCTACTTCCTTAACGCCAGGATAATAGTCGTTGAAACGGCTCTGGAATTCATCGTTCCAGCACCAGATGTTCAGGACTTTGCCCTGCTCGCCGGAGTCAGCGGAACCGCTGTCGCCGCTGCCGCCGCATGCAGCAAGTCCGAATGCCATTGCTGCGATAAGAGCGAAGCTCATGATCGCTTTCCATGTCTTCTTCATAAGATTCCTCCTTAAGAATAAAGCAAAATGTGGGTCACATTTCTCCATCCCACTCTCTAACGCTTGATCCGGAAACAAGTTGGCCAGACACCATGATCTGTTCTGCCGCGCACGTCGATCTGTGTTCGATAGTCTCGATGAGCTTTCTTACAGATTCTTTTCCGATCCTGTCAGCATCCTGATGCCAGGTAGTAAGCGGTGGCTGAAGAAGTCCTGAGAGGTTGATCCCGTCGTATCCGCAAACGCTGATATCTTCAGGTATCCTCAGTCCTCTTCTGGTCAGCTCTGCCTGTCCACCAAGGAAGGAGATATCGTCAGGGAACATGATCGCTGTCGGAGGATCAGGCAGATCCATCAGCTTGGCTGTTGCCTCTCTGACTACGTCTGCATCATGATACCTTCCCTGGACCAGGTACTCAGGCGGTACGCTGACACCGTGTTCCTTCATTGCCTTGTTGAAACCCACAAGTCTCTTGTTCGTGACTGAAGTCTGCTCGCCGAAGATATATCCTATCTTTCTGTGCCCCTTGTTCAGAAGATACGATGTAAGTTCGTATGCCCCTTCGACATTATCTGACAGTACAGAACTCACGTTGTCGAATGCGTAGTCGATAGTTACGACCGGAACATCGCTGTTGATGAGTTCATGAACCGCCTTGCTGTCAAAATTGACACTGGCGATAACAACTCCGTCACAGTTTCTGTAAAGGCAGTGCTGGAGGAATGACATCTTACGCTTTCCCAGCTTCTGGCTGATGAACGTGATGTCATAACCGTTGATCTCAGCTTCTTCCTTGACGCTGTTAAGGATGTAGGAAAAGTATTCGTGTGTCAGACCGCTCATGGTGTCATCAACGAACAGGACTCCGATGTTGTGGGATATGCTCGTCTTAAGCAGTCTGGCAGCTGCATTCGGCGTGTAGTTGAGTTCACTCGCCGTCTGCCTGACCAGCCTTATGGTCTCCTCGCTTATATCGTCGTATCCATTCAAAGCTTTGGAGACTGTGGCCGGAGAGACACCGCACTTTTTGGAGATATCTTTGATTGTTACCACTGACATCCTCCTTTCTGTGCTGTCTCTTGGTCAAGATGTTTTCGAATACGTTTTCGTAGTTTCATTGTAAAATAATCGTTTTCGTTCGTCAATACCTCTTTTTAAAATTTTTCGGAAAATTTTAAATCGTTTTCGTTGTCCAATTAATCAACCGTTTGAGAAAGAAAATTGTTAAGTGAACCAAATTGTTGTTTACAATGAGCGTAAATTCCAATATAATGGTTGATAATAGCGAAAACGTATTCGTAGGAAAGGATCATATACATGAAATTCGGATATTTTGACGATACCAACAGGGAGTATGTGATAACGACCCCTCAGACTCCCCTGCCGTGGATCAATTACCTCGGATCCCAGGATTTCTTCAGGCTCATCTCGAATACATCCGGCGGCTACTGCTTCTACAGGGATGCCAAGCTGATGAGACTGACCCGCTACCGTTATAACAATTCACCGATAGACTGTGGCGGACACTACTATTATATAAAGGACGGAAACAACGTATGGAACCCCGGCTGGCAGCCTGTTCAGACTGAACTTGACTCCTATGTCTGCCGTCACGGTCTCGGATATACTGTTTTCGAATCATCGTTAAAAGGCATCAGGGCTTCACAGGAAGTATTCGTACCTCTAGGAGAGAACTGTGAAGTTACAAGGATCACTCTTACCAACACATCTGCAAGAGACCGAATGATCGACCTTTACAGCTATGTTGAGTTTTGCCTGTGGGATGCTCACGATGATTCAACCAACTTCCAGCGCAACTTCTCTATCGGTGAAGTTGAAGTACAGGGCTCGGATATCTACCACAAGACAGAGTACAGAGAGAGAAGAAATCACTACGCTGTATTCTCCGTAAACCACGACGTTGCAGGATTCGATACCAGCAGGGACGAATTCGTCGGACTCTATAACGGCCCTCAGCATCCGAAGGCAGTATTTGCAGGTGAAAGCTATAACAGCATCGCACATGGCTGGGCTCCTGTAGGAAGCCATCACCTCAAGGTATCTCTCGGACCGGGAGAAACCGCTTCTTGCATATTCGTTCTCGGTTACTGTGAGAACCCGCAGGATGAAAAGTTTGAGGCTCCGGGCGTCATAAACAAGAAGCCTGCTCAGGAGCTTCTGTCTAAGTTCAGAACAGACGAACAGTTCGATGCAGCTCTTGCAGCACTCAAAGAATACTGGAACGGTCTCCTTTCCGGCTACAGCATCAGAAGCGCCGATGAAAAGCTCAACAGACTTGTCAACGTATGGAACCAGTACCAGTGCATGGTCACCTTCAACATGAGCAGATCGGCCAGCTACTATGAGAGCGGTCTCGGGCGCGGCATGGGATTCCGCGATTCATGTCAGGATCTTCTCGGATTCGTACACCTCATCCCTGAGCGTGCTCGTGAGAGAATCATCGATATCGCAAACACTCAGTTCCCTGACGGCAGCACATACCATCAGTACCAGCCGCTTACCAAGCGCGGCAACATGGCTGTAGGAAGCGGATTCAACGATGATCCGCTGTGGCTCATCGCAGGAACTGCCGCATATCTCAGAGAGACCGGAGATTTCTCGATCCTCGATGAGATGTGCACCTATGATAATGATGAGAACAACAAGGCTTCCCTTCTCGACCATCTGAGAAAAAGCTTTGAATACACATCGACTCACCTCGGTCCGCACAATCTGCCTCTTATCGGACGTGCAGACTGGAATGACTGCCTTAACCTCAACTGCTTCTCAGAGCAGCCGGGCGAAAGCTTCCAGACGACCGGTCCGAGCGAGGGTCCTGTTGCGGAAAGTGTCTTCATTGCAGGCATGTATGTGAAATACGGAAAAGAGCTTGCAGAGATACTTCAGCATACAGGCAATAAGGCTGAGGCAACAGAGATACTTTTCCAGGTACAGGCAATGGAAGGTGCTATCCTCGAAAACGGATGGGACGGAGAGTGGTTCTTAAGAGCATATGATGCTTTCTCAAACCCGGTAGGCAGCAAGGTCTGCGATGAAGGTCAGATCTTCATCGAACCGCAGGGAATGTGCGTAATGGCAGGTGTCGGAGTTGAGTCAGGTCAGGCTGCTCAGGCTCTTGCAAGCGTTGAGAAGCGTCTGGATACAGAGTACGGTATCGTTCTCCTCCAGCCTCCATATACAAAGTATCATGTGGAACTCGGAGAGATCACATCCTACCCTCCTGGGTATAAGGAAAATGCCGGCATATTCTGTCACAACAATCCGTGGATCGCATGCGCCGAGACAGTGCTCGGACACGGCGACCGCGCATTCGATGTATTCCGCAGGACATGTCCTGTATATCTTGAGGATATCAGCGAGATACACAGAACAGAGCCTTACGTATACTGCCAGATGGTAGCAGGCAAGGATGCACCGACACACGGCGAGGGCAAGAACAGCTGGCTCACAGGCACGGCTGCGTGGACCTTCACTACTATCAGCCAGTACATCCTGGGCATCCAGCCTACAATGGACGGACTTAAGGTCGATCCTTGCATCCCTTCGGATCTCAGCGGATACACCTGCGACAGAAAGTTCAGAGGATCAGTATTCCACATCAGTGTAGATAATTCTGCCGGAGTACAGAAAGGTGTCAGCAGGATAACGGTCAACGGAGAAGAGCTTCCTTCACTGACTATCCCTGTTCCTGAACGAGCCGGAGAATTCGACGTAAGAGTCATAATGGGATAAATATTTCAGATAACACACAAAGAGAAAAATGCTGCACCGCCCGATAAAGGCTGTGCAGCATTTTGAATTTAGCGGTTTTACCGGCTCACATTTATTCATGAAGAGCAGCGTCAGTATACGCTGTCGTCTTTGAGCCAGCTGCGGACATATGCGAATGCGGCGTCCTCTCCTTCTTCCTTGAGGACTCTCAGCATCTTCTCGATCGCCGCAAATGTGTCCGGGTGCATCATTGTCCACCTCTTTGCTCTTATGAGATAGTCGTGCGCATCTGCATCCGTATACTTATCTCCTTTGTATATCTTGCATGCAGCAACTCTGTCGCAGAACATCTCGGCAACATACTTCTTTGGCATCTTATTGCCTCCGAATCCCACAGATCCGTCTTCGTTTATCACATAGTCGATCCAGTATTCAAAGTGATGCTTGTTGCGTCCCTTGTGATGCATCCACGCCATAGACACGCCGGTCTTTCTTCGTTCCTGATCATTAGGGCTCCTGTCGCCCTGATAATACACAGCTCCGCGCCAGAACTCCACCAGTGAGTACTTGCTGATGTCATGCAAAAGGCCCTGCCTTACAAGACCGAGTCTCAGGCAGTATCTGCATACCAGATTGCGGTGTTCCGTTATAGTTCTGAAGTGCTTGACCGGGTGCATATTATCGTCCTGTTATTAGTTGGCTTCAATAAGTTCGATCCTGAAGTTGAGTTCCTTTCCTGCCATCTCATGGTTGCAGTCAAAGGTGATCATTCCGTTATCAAGTGCAGTTACAAGAGCAGGGAAAGGTCTTCCGAGCTGATCCTGGAGAAGGATCTTGTCGCCTACAGAAAGGTCTTCTGCGCCCTGTACGCCTGCCTGCTCTACTGTTATGATCATGTCCTCTCTAGGCATTCCGTATGCTTCTTCAGGCATCAGATGGATATCAACGATGTCGCCGACCTCCATATCGCCTACAGCGCGGTCAAACCCGGAGATCATCATACCTGCAGCGCATACGAATTCAAGCGGCTCGCCTCTGTCATATGAAGAATCGAACTGCTCTCCGTTGTTGAATGTGCCTTTGTAATGGACCTTTACATTCTTTCCTGTATTCTTTGATTCGAAGAGGTATACAGGTTCTCCGCATCCCGGGCATCCTGCGCATCCGCCTGCATCCTCACCGCAGCCGCCGCAACCGCCTTCAGCGTGACCATGGTCGTGATGGTGCTCATGTCCCTCGTGATGATGGTCGCAGTTGACACCGCTATTTACGAGTTCGCCTCTGAGGTATGCCTCAACAGCTGCATCTGTGTCACCTTCTGCTCCGGCGCAGACCTCGATGCCTGCCTCTGCAAGTGCATCCTGTGCACCCTCTCCCATTCCTCCGCAGATGAGAACATCAACAGTGTTGTCCTTGAGGAGCCATGCAAGAGCCTCATGGCCTACTCCGTTGGAGTTCATCACTTCAGACGAAACTACCTTTCCGTCCTCGACATTATAGATCTTGAAATTTTCAGTTCTCCCAAAATGCTGGAATACGTTTCCGTTGTCGTATGTTACGGCAATTTTCATAATACTTATCCCTTTCGTTTATATATTGTATCCGGTCCGCACCGGCAGACCATGATCATCGGTTTCTATTCGCCTTCAAAAAGCGGTGTTGAGAAGTATCTCTCTGCGGTATCAGGCAAAACGGTAACAACGGTTTTGCCCGGGCCGAGCTTTTCTGCAAGCATCAGAGCGGCTACAACGTTCGTTCCTGAGGATATCCCGCACATTATGCCCTCTTCTTTTGCTAGCCTTTTGGCCATATCCAGTGCATTGTCATCAGGCACGATACATGTATTGTCATAGACCTCTGTATTGAGGTTGTCAGGAATGAGTCCGTCGCCTATACCCATCTGGAGATGGGTGCCAATGCTTCCTCCCGCCAGGATGGCAGCATCTTCCGGCTCAGCAGCCCATATCTCTATATCCGGATAATTCTCTCTCAGTATCTCTCCGATACCGGTGATCGTCCCGCCTGTTCCGATGCCTGAGCAGAATCCGTGGATAGGTCCGTCTACCTGAGCAAGGATCTCATGAGCGGTATACCTTCTCTGAGCCATGTTGTTGTCAGGATTGGAGAACTGCTGAGGTACGAAAACATTAGGATCCTCCTCCTGCATTCTGAGTGCGGTCTCAAGGCACTCCTCTATGCACTTACCGATATCACCGTCATCATGGATCAGCAGGACTTCCGCACCATAGTGGCGGACGAGCTTGCGCCTTTCCTCACTTACGGAATCCGGCATTACTATTATCGTCCTGTATCCGCGCACAGCGCCGACAAGTGCAAGACCTATTCCCTGGTTGCCGCTGGTCGGTTCGACTATCACGGTATCCGGGCCGATTTTGCCTGCCAGTTCAGCCTGCCTGATCATATTCCACGCTGTACGTGTCTTGATCGAACCGCCTACGTTGAGGCCTTCGAATTTTACCAGCACCTGAGCGTTACCGGGCTTATTCACATGATTCAGGCGGATCATCGGAGTGTTTCCGATCGCCTGAAGGATATTATCGTATACCATTAGTTTCTCTTTCTGTCTTTGATTTGAAGGCTTCCGCCCTCATGCCAACGCATCTATTATAACAATATCTTCATCCGAAAAAAAGCGGTCCGCACCACAAGTTATGTTATAATCAAAGCAAATCTAACATATAACGCGAGGTTATTTTAATGAACTGCCTGATAATCGGAATTGCCGGCGGTACAGGTTCCGGCAAATCAACCTTCACCAACAGGCTCAAGGCCGAGTTCGGTGACCAGATAACCGTCATATATTATGACAACTACTACAAGCGTCATGACGATATCCCGTTTGAAGAGCGCAAGCTTATAAACTACGATCACCCTGATGCTTTTGAGACGGACCTCTTCATCGACCATCTGCGCAGACTGAGAAACGGCGAAAGCGTCGAATGTCCTGTCTATGACTATACGGTCCACAACAGGAGCAGCAAGACCGTCACCATCCACCCTTCCGAGGTAATAATAGTTGAGGGAATCATGGTCCTCCAGAACGAGGAGCTTCGTGATCTCCTGGACATCAAGATATACGTGGAAGCTGATGCCGATGAGAGGATCCTCCGGCGTGTCATCCGTGATGTCAAGGAAAGAGGCAGAGATGTTGAAGGGATCGCAAGACAGTACCTCACGACCGTAAAACCAATGCATTATCTGTATGTTGAGCCAACCAAGTATCTGGCCGATATAGTCCTCAACAGCGGGCTCAATGACGTTGTATTCGACGTTATCAAAGTCAAGATCCAGTCGCATCTTGACCACTGCCGGTCAGTAAAAGCTGACTGAGAATTCTCCGTCTGAAAGTCTGTCATCTGCCGAATACTTAATGCCGGCATCCGGGTATTTCTCTGCGAAATACTTCCTGTTGCAGGCCTTATGACCGATCATAGCGGAAAACCACAGATTGTTTGAGCATATCATTACAGTCTGTTTTCCGGAAGATGATGCATCATCAATAAGAATATCCCTGAGGAGCGGTTCTATCCGCTCCTTTGCTATTTCACCTTCCACAAGCTGTCTGAACGCAGGATGATATGTTCCTCCGTTGATCGCACCGCCCTTTCCTATTATCTCGGTGCTCTTGAGTCCGACTCTCATTATGGTTATGCCGGCATCGTCGAGGATCTTGTACATCTCTTTTGTACGGTATACCGCTTCCTCACGGGAGAGAGGTTCATAGGCACCGCTTTTATACATATTGTAAAGTTCAGTGTCATCGAGGACTATCGTAGGATAAAGTCTTGCAAGTGACGGCCTTATCTTCGCAGTCTCTTTTGCGGACATTATGCATGTTTCCGCCGAATCTCCCGGCAGACCTATCATCAGCTGTATTCCGAGCTCAAATCCGTATTCCTTTATGAGGTCTACTGCTCTGTAAACATCCCCGCTGCTGTGCCCTCTGTTGGACAGTCTGAGAACTTCATCATCAAAGGACTGCACTCCGAGTTCTATGGTATCCACGCTGTATCTCTTCAGGTTGTCCAGTATCTCCCTGTCTATATAGTCAGGTCTTGTGGACAGGTGGACCTTGTCTATAAGGCCCTTCTTCTTGTATTCATACGTGACTTTCAGGAATGCAGACTGCTCCTCTATTTCAAGCCCAGTAAAGCTGCCTCCGTAGAAAGCTGCTTCAACGGTATGGCGGTCTCCCTCATGACCGCTTGCATCAGAACCGGCAGGCCTGAGCGTGGTCAGCCATGTGTCTATTATTTTGCGAGCATCTTCAGGCGTGACAAAATCTGTCCTCGCTGTTATCTTCCGCTGATTGCAGAATACACAGTCATGAGGACAGCCTCTGTGCGGTATGAAGATAGGTATTATTGCGTGTTTTTTCATCTGTAATTCTTTTCAGGGTATATGCTGATAATCGATCCGATGTCCGTGAGCGGCCATTCCGGGAACCATTTGATCTTCAGGCCCCTCTCCTCTATGAACCGGATGATCCGGTCTGAATCAGGATGTGCGCTGAGATCACCGTTGAATACAACAGTATCTCCGATGCGGCCGCTTGCACCGCCTATAAATCCTGTATCGTATCCCGGAAGAAGAATATGTCCGGGCGTTATCATAAGCACATCCATACCGGCCTCAGTACAGGCTTTGCCCAGCCCGCGGTCATAGGTTATCACCGAATCCTCGTCAACGATGACCGTACTGCATTTTGCATAGCCCTGCCTGACATTGACCATCTCAAGTCCAAGCTCCTCCGCCCGCTTCAGCAGCACAGGAGCAGTGTACTTCAGATTGTGTATGAAGTATTTTCCGGTACACGCGGCATTGAATGGGATATCCTCCGGGTATTCAGGAGACAGCCTTGTCTTATCCTGCATAAAATACGATATGATCTCAGAATCATCAGATACGCCCATTTTGCACATGAACATATCCGGGTGGCATGAAAGCGGCCCGGCTATGATCCCATCCGTACGGAACTCTTCCACATCGTATCCGCACGACGAAAGCCATGATATGAGTCTGTTGTCAGCTTCTGAAGAAACGTAGATCATTTCTTTTTCCTTTCGCCTTTCCGGAGTATAACACAAACAGCATGCAGGGTTTTCCGAATAAGAAGGAGCGTCGAGCTTTTAGCTCGTACGCTCTCATCACTGCTTGTAGGCAAACAGTGATCCACCGAATCTCATTGCCGAGGGATCACATAAACCTTGCAGTTTCTTACCCTTTTGAAGTTTAGGCAGCCCGGACACCTCTTCAATAAAACGCTGTACTTACTGAATATATGGGACCGCAGTCCGCCTGAAAGCATTTGCCATTCGCATTATACCTGTATATGCCATACCGAGGGCATAGATGTATATCACCGTGAACACATCCTCTCCTGTAAGCCCGAATACTATGGCCGATATGCCAAGGGCAAGATTACCGATGCCCGTAAGCAGCTTGATCCTCCAGGATCTGCTCTTTGCTCTCTTTGCCTGCAGGGCCACCATTATGTCTGTCGCTCCATAGAAGGAATGGATCACAAGAAGATAGATCATGACTACCATAGGAGAATAGTTTTTGATCGTAAATGCAACTACACCAAGATCTGTTAGTATCAGTCCGTAAAACAGTGAATACTTCCCTCCGACCATGTGCCTGGACATCGTGGCATAAAAGAGCAGTTTTCCGACCCCCAGAAGTATCAGTGAACATGACATGACAAAAGTTATCAGATCAGTGCCTATATATGGAGCCAGAAACAAAACTACTCCGAACAAAACCGTGAACAAGCCTCCGACGAAGGAGTTGAATCTCTGTATCTTGCTCATTGATCGTCCTCCTTCTCCTGCAGAAGCTTCGCATAATCCTTTATGCCCTTGAAATGTATTTTATCAAGATCTATGGAATAGCCGGCCATTCTGTTGCCCGACTTATATATGCGGTTTGTCACCATGCTCTTCTGAGCCATTGCGCCCAGTACGAACCTCCCGATGACAGTATCATTCTTGCTGCTGTCAGCCGCATTCAGATACTCGTCCCTGTATCTGTTTACATCAAAGTCATCTATCACGCATCCTGAGAGCTTCTCTCCGAAGGCCTTCCAGCCGGCGCAGGCATCCGCTTGCCTTTTGCACAGGATGCTCTGTATCTCATCCATATACGGAGCCATGGCATCCATGTCGTATTTATCGACTTCGAATTCCTCCGAAGCTCCTCTCAGATACTTCAGTGCGTATATCATCTGCGCAAATGCCAGTGTGTAGTCTGCCGGATTGTCCTTTACGACTTCATTGTAGTCGGCCCAGGCAGGCAGATATCTGTATCTCGCGAAACTGTAATCAGGAAAGTGCCCTGCTCTTCCGTGCCCAAGGTTCATAGGAGATGTCTCACTAATCTGGAGCAGAGTGTTGGTGTATTCCCCTTTTTCAAGATCATCAGCTGTAGTGGGGTTGTGGTTGAACTTCACCCTGCGTTCTTCGATCCTTCCGTCATCATAAGGAATGATCTCATAAAAATGACCGCTTATATTATTTATGACAAGCGAAGGCGTGCCCGCGAAGTACTGATGCGCCCATGTGTCCGCTATGACATGCATGGCTATACCAGCCGCTTCAAGGCTCTTTCCTTTTGCCAGCCTGACAGTGTCTGCCGCCAGCTCGCCATTAGGGCCGCATATAAGGCGGTATTTTCTCCTGTAAGCGCGAGAACACCGCACTTGGGGGTTTCTGTACAGATCACGCGGAAGGAAGTGGAATGAGGCCCATATCCTCGTTATATCTTGGAGGCCGAGCAGATCAGTCCTGGCATCGGCAAGCTCTGCCTGAAGCTGAGTGGTCGCTGCCGAAAGCGGGGCCTTTATGCCCTTAAGATAGACCTTGGTGCACTCATCCACAAACTGCGCACTGTAACAAACGGCCATGCTTTCTTCATGACTGTAACCGGCAAGGTAAGCCGCCGCATATGTTGCGTAATAGTGAAAATCCAGCTGCATCAGGCTCTCTCCGCTATCTTTTTTCTGACCTTTCTCAATTTGAATGCACTGTAAAGCAATTCTGACAGAAAGATCGTAGATGTAAGATCAAATACGAATTTTGTTATGTCATATCCCGTAAAGTCGTTATTGACCAAACTGCGAATAAAGGAAACGATGGCATAGACACCGTAGATCATAAGAACGATGGCGCAAACGATATACCCGTACCGTTCCTTCCCGTCACTCACCTCTTTGCCCGCGCCTTTCCATATCAAGTACCTGAATGCGATCGCGAGAATAAAGAAGAAGCCCATAATGATCGCGTCAATGACAACAGATATTGCAATAGGGACCCCTTCGGGCAGGAATATATCTTCAGTATCGATGAACATGTCCATGAAGATCTTGATCACGTTCCATATGCCCATGACAAAAGTGCCGGTCGAAGTCAGCTTAAGAAGATAGGCATAGCGTCTTTCATCGACATGTGGCCCGTCATTCCTGGCTTCAACCAAAGAGCCGTGCATATTGATAAGATAATCATGTTTTTTATAGTCTCTGCTCATTATCAATTCTATCTACCCCGGTACATTAACTCCTTTTAATTATATTCTAGTCTCTGTTTTCGATTCTTTCAAAAGACCCTGTCTGCCTGCCAACGACAGGATGTACATCCGCATATTCGTATTGTAGCTCCTGATTCATTGCTTATTATACAATACGATCGTCCTTAAATACTATTTTATAACGAGTCGCGGCTCTTCCATTGTAATTACATTGTCGAAGTCTTCATTGTATTCATTATACTTCAAAAACAAAAAACCTCGAAATGTTGAAATTTCAAGGTTTCTCCGTGGTGGAGCGTACGAGGCTCGAATTTACACGCTAATCCTGAACACGTTTCGAGACCTATCCCGGTTTCTTAAAGAAACCGCTGGAAGGTCCGATGCCAAGCTTGCCCGAAGCGGAGCGAGGCTACAAGCTACGGCTGAAATGAAAGGAGGAGAGCTCGCTATCACTTTCCATCCAACCACTTATCCAATCACTTAGCACCTTTTTAATGCTATATGACACAGAATGCAAGACAACTTCTGAAGCAACATATTGGAGATATAGTACGGAGGTTGTAATTTCTACGCACATCCCCAGCAGCCTTTCTCTAGTCTCTGTTTTCGTTACGCGCTTCGATCATCTTTTCTAGCTGAATAACGATAGCTACCACAATCTGCTCTTTGTCAGGCTGATAAATACCCATAGAGTATTTGTCATGAACTGAGATCGCGCTCTTTTCGACTCTTGCTACAGGCTGACCTTTTTCATCAAGGAGATTGAAAGTCAGACCGATAATATTGCCCTGCAGCTGCCATCCCAGGCCCTCGATGTTGGTAACATCTTTTATGATATGAACCAGCTCATTGGACAGAGTGAAGCTGGTTCCGTCTGCCATTGTAACAAAATGCTTCTCGTGGAGACTGACCGGCTTTTTCTCCAGATGAGCAATTACATTTCCGTCAGCATCCATGATCTCAGTCTTGCCCTTTAATGCAAATATACTGGATTGTGTATAGTACTTAAGACTATCCTTTTCATCTGTAACATCAATTCTTCTGTGCATTTCTCCCAGCTGAAGAGCTGTATACATAAAGTATTCAGGTTCACCGTAATCATCAAGAGTAGTCTTGCTTAGTTCTGCAGCCATCTGATTTAGGCTTCCAACTGTTTCCCCTATTTTTTTCAGATCGTCAAAAAATCCCATTTCGTCTTCCTTTCAGCTGGCTTAATCGGTTTAGTCGTAACCATGATCTTCATGGTTCCATGGCTCCGCCGTAGTGTTTCTTGTCAGGATCCACTTGTAATCCTCATATGTGTAATTTGGTTCGAGGCCGTTCTGGTGGTCTTCCCCGTCCGTAGTAAAAGTGGATGTCAGTACTATAACCTGCTCAGGCGCCAGTCCACGGATTTCCGCTTCCGCCTTGACAGCGTCATCTCCGGCATAGCCGATTTCTGTCATAGTGCAGCCTTCCCAGTCGCTGAAATAAGTAAAGACTTCCTGTACAGCGTTATCATAATCATCCTCGTTAAAGTAGAGAGATGAGAACGAGCCCACCTTTACAGACGAGCCCCCACAAGCTGCAAGACATAACACTGCAATGGTAAGCATCACACCGATAATTAATTTCTTCATTAATGTGCCCCCTTTCTCAAAGCAATTATCATTATCTATCATATTTTCCCCACTCAAGCAGAGCGCTTTTGCTTACTTCTTTTTCTTTTGGCAGCCCCTCACCTTCAAGTTTAAGTTGGCATAGTTGGACTCCTTTGTATTTCTATCTATAAAAACAACAGCCTACACTGATAATGATTCTTTACCCTTGTTAGGTATATCATAATTTTTTGTCACAATATTTGTCAATATGTCGCAAATGTAAGCACGTACTTCATTCGTATCTTTGTAGTTTTTATTATCTAATATCTTCACAAATGACAAGTTCTTCTGATTCCAAAATATCCACTCTGAACCTCAGACCGCAAAAGAAGCTGTCAGCTACGAAACTAACAGCCTCTTACACACCGTCTTATTAATTCAACGTTTGTATAGTATAAGCGGTTTTTTTATTTTATTGGGAAGATTGGTCAGCTGCTTTATCAAATCATCAGAGAGAAACACAGGATCATGCACAACGCACCATGCAGATATGATTAACTATGTGATTCATCCTGTGGTACACGAGTTTTGTACCACGCTTGTACCACACCTAAAGTGCCGAAAAGTGCCATTTTTTGATTTTTCACATTGAATGTCCGTTAAAAATGTGAGCAAGAGAAAAGGGCCTGTAATCCTTGAAATTACAGGCTCTTCATCTCTCTTATTTTTGGTGGATATTCCGGTGCGGTGAAACCGCCTGTCCGGCAATTCGGAAACCGGTAGTCCGGAAAATGGAAACCGATCTCAATGCGGCAGCACCGCCATTCCGGCAGATGGAAACCACCATACCGGAACAGGGAACTGCCGAAAAGTACTATTCACTTAATGCTGGATCCATGCCGTACACTTCTCTCATTGAGCGGTAATTGGTTGGATCTACAGGTACGATGTTGATCTTGTACGCATCATGTTTGATGCGATCCAGGATCGCTTCAGCCAGTGGGCTGTCATCGCCACCAAGCTGATCATACCAGCCATCTGAATGGTACTGAGAGCAGAAGATAGTAGAAGATTTCTTCCTTCTTCTCTGCAGTAACTCGAGAATGTCGTGTTGTTCAGCTTCATTAGGCTTCATGAGCAGCCACTCATCTACTATGAGAAGTACTGGGTTGGCATACTGTTTGAGCACTTTCTTATATGTGTTTTCTGAGCGAGCCAATTCCAGCTCAAGAAGCATGTCAGGGAGCCTGACATACTTTGTTTTAAACCGTTGCATACAGGCTTCCATACCGAAAGCGCAGGCAAGGTAACTCTTGCCGCTCCCAGCAGCGCCGGTGATGAATATATTCCTGTGCTCTGCAATGTACTCGCAAGTGGCAAGACGTTCGATCAATTGTCTGTTGAGTTTTCTACCGGAAACATAATCGATACCAGCTATATATGCTTCAGGCTGCTCGAACTCAGCTCTCTTGATAAGTCTCTTAAGACTGTTTGCCTTACGGGTAGTGTACTCAACATCAACGAGCATCCCGAAACGATCCTCGAAAGACACATCCTTCATTTTAGGATCGTTCATTTGCGTAATAAATGCATCTGACATAGGAGTCAGTTTCATTTCAATAAGTTTGTCAATGGTACTCTGGTTTGTCATGATCGTTACCTCCTGTAGTAGTCTGCTCCGCGTGTGATCGCATGCGGATTAGGGTGAGTTTCATTATTAGGATCGGAAATACCATCCTTGTCCTTACCGGCAGCAAGAATGTTCTTAACACTCTTGTAGCTCGGACTCGCAGTATATGTGAAAGCCTTTTTACAGGCTGCTTCCAGTCGCTGGTCAGAATATTTATTCGCCAGTTTGAGGAGTCCCATACAGCTGCGATAGGACTGTTGCTCAACCCTTTGAGAGGTTAAGATCGCATCAACGACCTTGTAGGTGTTGCTGCCTATCTTCTGAGCCCATTTACGAAAACGGTCGCCGTTCCACTCCAGATATTTCTGGTGGTCTTCCGGCATATGTTCCGTGACAGTGCTGTATTGTCCCTTACGACCATAAAGGCGGCGGTGGGAAGCAATACGATTATGATTGTAAAATATCTCGACTACCGAGTCAGTTATCCGCACATCCACTTTGCGCTTGATGAACTCGTAAGGAACGGAGTATAGCATTCCGCCTATGGATATGTGATAATTGAACTGAACTGTGGCTGACTTCCACTCAGCCAATTCATATGGGGTAGTCGGTAACTTAGCCAGCAATGGCAGTTCTTCGCGCATGAAGATCTCATACCTGCTGCCCTCTTTCTTTTGGAAAGGGCGATGAACGAATTCTCTGAGCTTTACGCGTATCGCCTTGTTCAATTCAGCGAGGGAGAAGAACTGCTCATTGCGTAAAGCTGCGGTTATCCACGTTGAGATAATGCCTACAGAGCCTTCGGCATTAGGCTTGTCCTTGGGAGCTTTGATCCTTGCAGGTATTATGGCGGTGTTGTAATGCTCAGCCATCTCATGGTAAACGGTATTGAGTTCCTGAGTATACCAGCCATTGTGTATTACAGCTGTTTTGGTATTATCCGGAACCAGGATACGGGTCACTCCGCCAAAATACTCATACATGTGCACATGCGCTGTGATCCATGCCTGTTGCTTTTCATTGATGAAAGCTTCAACGAATGGATACATGCTATAGCTCATGACACCTACGAACAGCCATGCGTCGATGATCTCACCGGTATCCGGATCGATGATGTGTGCAGGATCTCCTGCCCAGTCTACCTCGATCTGTTCTCCCGGATGACGAGGTACGTGCATAGTAGCGCGTCTCTGCTGCTCATTCTGCTGGATGTGGTAGCAGAACTGTGAATACATGAGGGGATCTTCGCCTGACTGGCGACATTCCTCAAGGTATTCGGTCCACAGAAGCTTCTTATTAACGCCATTGCGGAGAAGCTCCTTGCGAATGTAGTCATAGTCTGGTAATCGCTTGCCTGAAGATGACTGATTCTTCGAGGGAAATAACGTTTTAGCAATGACAGCATCGGTCATGTTTTCATCCAGTGGCCAGGATAGTTTTATCTCTTTGGCTCGCTTGAGAACACGATTGACCGTCTTTTTGGAAACACTGCAGCTGTCGGCAATGTCCTGTTGACTGAGACCCAGACTCGACAGTCTGACGATCTCTCGATACTTGGTCATAACGTCGACCTCCTTAGATAAAGATTTACACCATCGGTGCATATCTTAATTCTAAGGTTATATATATACGGTTTCCATCATCGGATGACTGGTTCCCAGTTCCCGGAACTGCGGTTTCCTAAACGCCGGAATCGCGGTTTCCAAATTCCGGACTCAGAGGACACCAGCGCCGGAATATTCATTTTTGGTGGAGCGTACGAGGCTCGAAGTCATACGCACGCTCTGAAAGCGTTGAAATTTGACAATGCCTGCATATGCCGGTCGCTCAGAGCAGAGTGCACGGCATTTTAGAGCAGGCTCGCCGCTCATTCAGAGCACCCTTGCCGGAGTGTTGAGCACAGTGGCAAATATGTAAAAATCACTTATTCCGGTAT